>Ga0115000_10000894_pt1 | contig 27155 bp, 20 predicted proteins | sample ArcticOcean_MG_C_6_FD_89690 | JGI IMG/M metagenome (GOLD analysis project Ga0115000, IMG submission 89690) | Marine microbial communities from western Arctic Ocean - ArcticOcean_MG_CB8_128 | ecosystem: Environmental > Aquatic > Marine > Oceanic | place: Arctic Ocean: Canada Basin | collected... | reverse complement strand
GTCATTGGAAATCACAAGATCTAGTTTTCCGTCTTGATTTAAATCATCAATTGCAATTTCGGCTGGTGGCCGAATCAAGCTATCTCTTTTATTTAGGACAAGTTCAAGGGCATTTCCAGTATCGAAGCTAATGTTTCCGGGCGTGGAAGTATTCAAATAAATTTCAACATTCCTCGCTTCAGATCCCTCAGCGCTTTGTGTGACAACCAGATCGGGTTTCCCATCTCCATCAAAATCTCCACAATCCACGTAATAAGCAGGTTGCGCTCCAAGGCTCAGCACTTTTGTGAAAGAGGGCATAGCTCCAGGAGTAGCCGTTGTATTACGATAGACAACTCGACTAGCGAAGGCAGCATCTAGATTTTCTAAAGAGGCAACCACAAAGTCATTTTTTCCGTCATCATCGAAATCACATAGACAGAGGTCATAAATATATTGTTCCCCTATAGCTATATTATTGACTGCACCGAAAGGGTAATCAGTTGCTGTTGATATATTGCCACCCCAATTAGGGAGAAAATACGAGGACGATACAGCCACGCCATTGCTATTATGAACGGATACTGGACCATAGCTGGCAGCAGAAGGGACTTCTACCTCTATGAGTCCATCAGAATTGGATATAATATTTCCCTTGGCAGTGCCGAAAAATACTTCACTTCCATTGAGGGAGGAGCCTGCAATGGTAACAATTTCCGTTGGAGTAGCTGTGAGTGGGCTAACTGAACTGATATAAGGTACGGTTTGGCCATAAACATGGCTGAATACCAATAAAAACAAACCAAAAACACTGGATATCTTCATCATTGGCTGTTCACTTTGAGTATTTTAATCCAGATTTCATCCATATCTTTCTTTTTGTTTTCCCGAAGCAGTTTGGATTTTACTTGAGTTAGATTATCCGATCTGTATATAACAACATAGTAGTATCCTTTTTCGCTGACAAAACCAACCAGCGCTTCGTGATATCCCTCTAAAAATAACTGATCACTGAATTTGTTTGCATTTTCATAGATTTCAAATACACCAGCAATGAGATAAACTCCTTCAGGGAGTTCCAATAAATGATTTCCTTTGACAACTTCCTCTACTTGTGGTATGACTTCTTCTACTTGCGGTATGACTTCTTCAAGGACCTCTTCAATAGGTTCCTTCTTAATTTCCGGTTTTATTGTGGCCCGATCAATGATTGAATCTATTGCCTCCTTACTCATGGTGGGTTCCCAGATAACTAAAGAGTCTGACTTGCCTTCTTTGTTTGTTTTAACATACTGCACACCAATTTCAGTGTTGCCCTTCGGATTCATTCGAGTTTCTTTGGTCTGATCCCCAATCATTTCCCATGATTCATCGGCAGGAACCCAAGTAATCGCTTCCTCGATAGTACCATCTTGTGATGCGTGTTGTACAACTATTGCTTTCTGCTCTTCACCGTTTTCAGTAGTTTTCAGAACCTCTCCACGCGTTTCATCTAATTTCCATGGCTTATCTAACTCTATTGTGTCTGTTCTCTCAATGATTACAGTATCAATTTTTTCTATGACAACTGTATCAACTTCTTCCTCTTTTTCCTCTTTTTCTGGCCTTTTAGAGTTGATGAATGACGAGGTATGCTTGGCATGAGGTTTTCTTTTACCAAGATGGATTCCTAAATGTATTTCATGAGAGGGCCCTAAATCATTCATTATATTTAAATTACCTGTCTCATAACTGTAACCAAGTCCAAATCTCCCCTTCAACTTAACTCCTGCGGTTCCAATGATGTTCATGTCTTCTCTGTACGTGCCACTGACCCAAATGACGTGGAATAGGTGAAGAAGGAGTGTTCCTTCGAGTTGACTGGTACCATAATTATTGTATCGGTAAACTAAATGGGGCTCTATAGCTATATTATCCGAAAGGTGACCTCGAAAATAGGTTTGTAGCATCAGGTTATCGAGAGGCTTTATTCTTATTGGATTTGAGCTGTCATTGTCTATAAATTTGTCATAGCTAATCAAGTTGGGTATAGAAAAACCAAAATTAAAATGACCTGCATGATATGTTAATCCAAAATCAGCCAATGCGAAAGTACTATTATTGGCGATATTTGCATAAGCAGGATCAAAAGGGTCATCTAATTCTCCATAATCTAACATTTGACTACCTCCACCAACGGACAAACCAAATCGGATATTATGTTTTAAATCTAATGTCATCAGATAAGAAACGGATGCTTTTCCAGCGGTAGTACTTAATAAACCACCTTGCTCGATATTGTAACCTGAAAATCCAATACCGATACCTCCCGGTAATGGCGCATGAAAGCTCCCATGCATCGTAGTAGGAGCGCCGTTTATGCCCGACCATTGCTGTTGATAAAGACCATAAAAAACAGAGTGACCCTCGACACCTGCATAAGCAGGATTATAGAGGTAAGGATTCATATAAAATTGATTAAAAACAATTGGTTGTTGAGCAAAACCAGAAAAAGAACAAAGTACTAGTATTAGTAAATGTATTTTTCTCATGTTAGCTGATAATTCATGTGATCGTTGTTTAATATGGTTATTCAAAAGTGTAAAATTTTTTTCAAAATAAAAAGGGAAAATTAGCAAATAAGAGGTAAACAACTTATTATATTTTATTTTCTAAGCACGACATCAAATTATTTTTTTTGGCAAAAAACATTAATTTTTTTGTAGGTTTGCTATCCAATTTGTTAATAATGAAAATTTATCATTGCTTATTCACTTTTATTTTCTGTCTCACTTCCAGCCTCGTGCAAGCACAGTATTGGATTGGCATTAAAGGAGGACCTTCTTTTATCACCCATGATTATCAGTACGAGACTTATAAAGATAGTTTCGATATAGCAAATAACAATAATTTCCATTTAGGTGCGATCATGACTTATGTTGCCTCGAAAAGATTTTCTGTGACTTCTGAACTAAATTATGAGCGACGGTCCAGAACACTTTCTAATATACCAAATATAACTGACTCTGCTTCAAGTATTTTTAACACACATTATATTACAAGCCCGATTCTTTTACAAGTCAATTTCCCTGGTGCCCCATTATCATTTTACGTCAATGCCGGAATTAAATTGAACTATTGGTTAGCTGCTACTGGAACTATGTACACAACCGATATTGGCAACATTTGGGGTGAATCCATAGATTATACGGTAGTATTTGATGAGGTCAATTCTTCACAAAAACAAAAATCAATAATAGATGCCAATAGGATGCAATACGGCTTATCAGTTGGGGCTGGATTTTATTTGGATGTTCTTGGAGGAGATCGGATGCTCATTGATTTTAGATATAATTACTCACATTCCAACTTAGGTTTTAATGGATTAAGTAATGATTTTGAAAACATGTTGTCTTATTACGAAAATTTTGAGTACCGAAATCATTCCTTAACAGTCTCAGTAGGGTATTTGCTTTTTTATAGCTCTCAACTTAAAAGAAAAGGTAGTAGTTCAATTAAGCAGAAAAAGCAGAAAAAGCTAAAAAAGCGATAATAGATATAGTAATATATTCTATTTACTTCCATTATAATTGTATTAGGCATGGCCTCATAATTAAATGTGTTATACATCATTTAAATACGATTATCCAAGAACTTGATAATTTTGCTGACTTTTAATTGTTGAAACTGTGTTAAAAAAATTTCTAAAATTTCTAGGAGCGGTTGACGGTGAAGATAGGCAAATGTGGTTTTTGCTCGGAGTCGGTGCTTTTATGGGCTTCTTCCTTGCGAGTTATCAAGTAGGATCGGAATCTTTATTTATTCAAACGCTAGGAGAGAAATATCTGGCAGAGTCCTTCTTTGTAACAGGAGCCTTGGGGCTACTTTCTTCTGTCATTTATGTATACCTCCAAAAAAAAATCAGATTTTCTCGGTTAGTCATAGGAAATGCTGCGGTGATCACATTATTTGTCTGTGGTTTAAGGCTTGCTTTTGAGTTTGTTGAGATAGGAGATAAGGAATCTGGATTTGCCTTGCTGCCTTTTTTGCTTTTTGTAATGATGGGTCCAATGACTTCCCTTTTACTTTTAGGTTTTTGGGGATTATTCGGAAGAATTTTTGATACTCGGCAAACAAAAAGATTGATTGGAAGTGTAGATACAGGTCAATTAGTTGCTACTATTATTGCCTTTTTCTCAATACCTCTCTTAATAGAACTCCCTTTCGTTGATGATACTTATGATTTGCTTCTCATATCAGGAGTTTCGATGGTTGTTATATTATGGTTAACGGTATTGATTTGCAAAAATTATAATGTAGATCTTATTGACTCATTGAAAAAGGATCAAAATGTAGAAGATACAGGGTATTTAGGTATTTTCAAAAATAATTATACCCGTTTATTATCTGTTTTTATAATTTGTTCTATGGGTGCTGCAATTTTCTTAGAATACAGTTTTTTGGCAACTATAGAAATTTATCATCCCGAAGAAGATAAATTAAATCGATTTTTATCCTTTTTTAATGGAACGGTGATTATCATGAGTTTCATTATTCAAACTTTTATCAATGATATTATTTTAAATAAGTTCGGCTTGAAAGTAGCCTTGATGACTATGCCAATTATTTTGATATTATTCATGATAGGAGGTCTAGTTTCAGGTCATTTTTTTGGATATGAGATACTCAATGAAGACTTTTTATTTTTCTTTATGTTTATTATTAGCGGTAAGGCATTCACAGCTTCATTGAGAGACGCCTTGGAGTCACCCGCTTTTAAATTGTTTTTCTTACCATTCAATCTAACCGTCAGATTTGATATTCAAAATAAGGTAGAAGGTGTTATCGGACAATTGGCTACTTTTTTGGCTGGAGGATTACAAATCTTAATAGCTAGTTTGGTTTTTGTTAAGTTGATTCATTTTATTTATTTGATCATAGCGATTGCTCTCGGTGTCATTTATTTCTCTGTAAAGTTGTACAATCAATACCAGATTAAACTTAAGGAAACATTGATAAGTCAAAGAGATCTCATAGCAGATAAGGGGAAAACAAATGAATTTAGTGCCTTAAGAGTATTGAAAAATGAGCTTAAAAGTGAAAATGAAATAAGAGTACTTAACGCCCTTAGGTTGTACGAACAGCTAGATCCTATTAGATTAACCCTGGTTCTTTTGGACCAGTTAGCTTCATCCAGTGTAAAAGTTAAAAGTTACGCTTATTCAAAACTGTCTGAAATCAAGGCCTACGAAACTTTAGAAATCATAAAGCAAGAATCTAAAAAGGAACAAAATGAATCAGTACTGATTTTGGTAAGAAAGACGATTGCAGTTTTACAGAAATTCCAGGCTTATGAGTTAAATGATGAGTCCATAAGACATTATACACGGTCAACCATACAGCAAGACAGAGTATACGGAGCAAGGTTGTTGGTTAGGTTAGAAGAAGATAAACATTTGCCTTATTTAGTAGAGTTACTAAGAGATATTAACCCAGAAGTTCGCATTGCAGCACTTATAGCTGTTGGAAAGTTGCAACGTCCTGAAATGTTTACGGTGATTCTTGATCACTTACATATTCCGAGCTACAGTAATACAGCCATGTCTGCCTTGATGCATATGGGTGATCGGGTATTTCATGCTGCAGATGCCGCTTTTTTTAAAACTGGACAGCATAGAGCCACGATGGTAAGAGTGGTGCAGTTATTTGGAATTATTGGGGGAAAACAAGCTAAAGAATTACTTTGGAAAAAAATTGAATTTCCCAATAAGCAAGTTGTCTCAGAGTTGCTAAAATCTTTAAATGCCTTGGGTTTTGAATCTAAAGATTTTCAGTCAGCTCGGATTAAATTGATAATTGAAAACCTTTTAGGTGATATCGCTTGGAATATAAAAGCCATTCAAGATATTCCCCAAGTTGAACCAATAGATCCTTTGGATGTAGAATTACTTAAAGCATTAAAAGAGGAGAATATTGTAAACTTGAATAATTTATTTATTCTTTTGGGTATGATCTATGACCTACATAATGTGCAGTTGGTCAAGGAAAATTTATCCCATGGTTCAATGGATTCAGTAACTTTTGCTATTGAGATGTTGGACGTCTTTGTTGAAGATGAAATTAAGCCCATGCTATTACCTGTTTTAGATGATATAACAGATAAAGAGCGATTGAATTTATTGTTGAATTTCTTCCCTCCTGAACATTTTGAATCTTATTCGGATTTACTTACCCAAATCGTTAATAGAGATTTTAATCGAATCACACGATACACAAAATCCTTGGCTATGGATAGGCTTCACCAGCTTCCAGAAGCCCGTGTCTCCAATTCCTTGATTGCGAATTTATTTAATCCAGATGTATTGTTGTTGCAAAGTGCTGCAAACTCTATCTATAAAATGGAGCCTGAAGCTTATCAAGCGCATACGAATAGGATTAAACCATATTCTAAATTAAGATTAGATGAGATCATCGTACCTCCGGTTTTCGCTTATAAAGAAGAAGAAAATTATAGAAAAATGTTATTAGTTGAGCGGGTGAGGTTCATAAAATCTCTATCAAGCTTTGCAGCTATTCCCGGGGATAGTATCACCAGAATAGTTGACGCTATGAATCAAAGGAAGGTCGATAAAGGGACTGTGCTTATTAATGAAGGGGATAATGTAGATCTACCTTTGTTCGTGATCATCAAGGGGAAGGTTGATCTGATGAGGTCGGATGCTGTATTCAAATCATTGGGTCCCAAAGATATTATGGGGGAAGAGATAATTCTCTTTTCGGAGAAATATGATTATCAAGCAGTGGCCAAAGAACAGACTTCCTTCTTTATTTTACCAAAAGAGGAAATTTTTGATTTGATGACACTTCATAGTGAGATATTAAGAGCTTTCCTTGATTTAATAGATACATCTAAAAAACCTGAGTCAATAGATCCATTTGATTTGAGTATATTAGATGATAATGTCAGTGTGTTTAATTAGTCTTGCCTCAGTTTGAAATTAAATAATGAACGCCATAGAAAAGATATTAGTTGTTCACTCAGAAGAAGATGATTTAGCAATTCAGGGTGATGAAAAGGGTTGGGTTACTAATTTTTTTAAATTTCTCTCTTCCTTGTTGCTGCACATGAATTATCGGGATCTTTTACTTGAATCATGTAGTTTAAGTCAGCTTAAAAAAAGCGAGTTAAAAAAAAATATTATCGTAGTATTGGTAGTGAGCCCGCGTCTGACTGTTGAAAATAAGGGGTATCAAATGATTTCTTCATGGTTAAAGCAAATAGCCGCTACTCAAAAAGGCCCCCAAGATGAAGTAGAGAGATGCCTGATAGTACATAAAATAGTTTTTAATTTTCAAAATTTTCCAGAATTACTGAAATTAAATCATTATCAATTATACGAAATCGATAATGTGACAGGTTTGCCTCGAGAAATTAATCGATTTTTTGGATCAGATGCGGAAAAAAATTATTGGATGAAGTTGATTGATTTATCCTTTGATATTTCAAGATATTTGTCTTCAAAATCAAAAAAAACTGAAGTTAAAAGTATAAATAAAAGAGCAAAGACTGTTTACCTAGCTGAAGTCGGAAAAGACTTGATAATTCAAAGAGATATGATGCGCCGCGAATTACGGAGTCATGGATTTGAGGTATTACCCAAAAATGCAATTACCGGAAACCGTGAGGAAATGGAAATGACCATAAAAAATAATTTGTCAAATGCCAGGTTATCTCTACACTTAATTGGAGAGGATTATGGTGATAGTATTGAAGGGCACGAGTTGTCTTTGGTTGATTTACAAAATGAAATGGCCAATGAATATTCAGGCAACTTGATAAAAGAAAATTTAAAAAACGATAAAAAAAAGCAATTTGGGAGATTGATTTGGGTTTCTCAATCAATAAAAAATATTACCGAACGACAGAAAATATTTATTGAGAATATAAAAACTGAAGCCGCATTATATGAAGAAACGGAAGTTTTAGAGGTAGATCTGGAAGAGATGAAATCTATTGTAATAGAAGAAATTGAAACAGGTGGTAGATTTCACAGTGTCAACCGTGAGATTTCAGGTTATGAGGAACCCTCAAAAACTGATTCATCAAAAATAATATATTTAATTTTGGATAAAGAGGATCTCGAGGAGGGGCAAGTGATAGCAAAAGCACTTAAAAAAAAGGGTTTTAGGGTTGTTCAGCCTATTTTTGAAGGAGAATTAGTTGATGTTCGTTATATTCATCAAGAGAATCTCAAAAGATGTGATGCGGCAATAATTTATTTTGGGAATACTTCAGAAACCTGGATAAAAACTAAATTACAAGATCTAATGAAATCACCTGGATTTGGCAGAGTGAAGAAAATGATAGCCAAAGCAGTTTACTTTAGAGATGAAAAAAAAATAGATAGTAATTATCTTAAGAAGAATAATACAATGATATTGGGTGAGCAAGCTGCATTCAAATTATTACATTTGAAACCATTTTTAGAATTACTTGAGGGTAAAAAATGAGTGACAAGACATTAGATAAAAAAGAAATTATTGAATCTGATATCTCGGAGCTATTTAATCCTTTTCCAGGATTGAGGCCTTTTGGTGTCGAGGAAACTTATTTGTTTTTTGGTAGGGAGGGTCAAAGTGATGATGCATTAGTCAAGTTATCAAAAGGCAGGTTTTTAGCGATTTTAGGAGCTTCGGGCAGTGGTAAATCTTCTTTCATGTATTGTGGACTTATCCCTTCTTTACAAGGGGGTATGATGACAAAAGCGGGCTCCAATTGGCAAACTATGGTGAGCAGACCTGGATCAGGCCCCATTGATAATCTCGCCGAGTCAATACTCAAATATAAAAAAGACTACCATAATCTTCCGCAAAAAGAACAGCAGATCGAACGAACGATTGTAAGCACTGTATTACGTAGTTCAAGTCTTGGACTTGTCGAGGTAATGAAACAGATCAATAAAGATCAAAAAATTAATACACTCATCGTAATTGATCAATTTGAAGAACTTTTTCGCTTCAGTAAGTTAGAAGCCAAAAATTCTGATGAAAACGAGTCCGCTGCTTTTATTAATTTACTCATTGAAGCGGTGGAGAGTCCAGAAGTGGCCGTATATATAACGATCACAATGCGATCTGATTTCATTGGAGAATGTGCCAAATATCTGGATCTGACTCAATTGATTAATGATTCTCACTATTTGATACCGCAAATGGTAAGGGATCAAAAGCGTATGGTTATTGAGGGACCTATCGCTGTTGGAGGTGGAAAAATTACTCCTCGGTTGACACAACAACTACTCAACGATTTGGGTGATAATCCTGATCAGTTACCGATATTGCAGCATGCTTTGATGCGTACTTGGGGCTATTGGGTGTCGTCTCGTCAAGATACGGAGGCCATTGATCTTGAGCATTATAATGCCATTGGTACCTTAAAAAGTGCGCTCTCCCAACATGCCAATGAAGCCTTCGATTTATTAAATAAAAGAGAACGTCAAATCGCTGAGTCCATGTTCAAGGCATTAACCGAAAAAGGTGCCGAAAATACAGGAATCAGACGACCAACCAAACTCAGTACTCTCGCAGCTATCTCTGGTGTATCTGAAGACGATGTAGCGCGCGTCGTAAATAGATTCAGAGAGCCGGGACGATCGCTTTTAATGCCACCTCACGGGATTGAAATTACTTCTGAAACGGTCATCGATATTTCTCATGAAAGTTTGATGAGAATTTGGGACAGATTGAAGCAATGGCTTGAGGAAGAGAGCAAATCTGCTGATATGTACCTGAATCTTTCTGAGGCGGCACGAAAGTTTCAGGAGGGAAAGGCGAGTTTATGGCAAATGCCAGATTTGCAATTGGCTATCAATTGGCGCATTTCTAATCGGCCAACGATTGTTTGGGCAACCCGTTATGATGAAGCTTTCGAAAGAGCCATGGTTTTCTTGGAAACTTCAGAGCGTGCTCATGAAAATGAGCAAAGAAATAAGGCGCTTTTACAAAAAAGGAAAGTAAAGAACAGTAGAATTCTTGCATTGGTTTTTGGTGCTTTTGCGGTGTTGGGAATATTTTTAACATTGTATTCAGTTACGCAATCGAATTTGGCAGCTGATAATGAAATAAAAGCCAAAGGAAGTGCTGCTGAGGCATTGATTAGTGCCGAAAAGGCAAAAGAAGAAGAGAAAAAAGCCTTATCAGCCTTAGATCAAGCAAAACTAGCTGAGCAAGAAGCAAATATTCAAAGAGACAGTGCTACAGTTGCTCAGAAAACAGCAGAAATAGCTAAAAATGAGGCAGAAATAGCTACAAAAGACGCTATTCTTCAAAAGACCCTGGCAGATTCAGCCAAGATTGAAGCGGTTGTGCAGCTAGACAATGCAGTGTTACAAGAAAAAAGGGCTCTTCAGGCTCAAGAAACATCAGAAAAATTACGCTATCAAGCGGTAGCTCAATCTATGGCGCTTAGAGCTATAGATGTACCTGACGATCAATTGAGAGCTGTCATAGCCAAACAGGCTTATGACTTCTTTATTGCTTATAAAGAGCCTGATAAGCAATATAATGGCGATATTTATGCAGGAGCTTATTATGGAATAAAGGGCTTATTGAAATTAGATCAATACGAGAAAGCCCCAGAAGCGGGTAGAGATGCAGCTACTTTTAAGGCGGATTCGGCTTTTAATCAATACCATGGGCATACCCAACCAGGGCCCGGTAGAGAAGTGGTCAATGTACGTAGTGTAGCCTTTTCGAAAGACGGCTCTAAAATGTACTCTGCCGGTGGTGATGGTCGATTGTTGCAATGGGACTTTGACGATAGATCATATATTGAGGTGTACAAACAATCCAATGTTAATCGTGTGGTGAATATAAGTCCAAATGAACGCTGGCTTGCTTTAGGAACGAGTGAAGATGAAATTGATCTTTTTGATTTAGATGATATTCTTAAAGAACCAAAGAAACTCGAGGGTCATCAAGGTGCTGTATATGATTTAGTATTTTTTGATGGAAATTTCGGATTTGCCAGCGTCGGTGCAGATAAAAAAATACTAATAAATAGTTATCGAGAATCTATTTTATTAGCCGAGTTGGAGTCTACAACAAAAACTATAGCGATATCTCCTGATGGGAAATATTTGGCGGCTGGTTCAATGAATGGAGAAGTCATTTTATTTGATTTAGAGGGATTGGAGGAACCTAAAAAAATTATAAGAAAGGACATGGAACAAAAGCCTATTCTTGATGTAAAGTTTAGTTATAATGGTAAATTCTTAGCAATAGGAGGGCTTAATATAAATAACGGTTTAGGCTATGCATTCATTTGGGATAGAAAAAACAATACGCAGTATGGTCCAGAGCTGATGGGTTTTTCGGCACAAGTAAATGATGTTGAGTTTTCAAAAGATGACTTTTTGCTAGCTGTCTCAAGTAATGATAATTCAGTAAGGTTTTGGGATCTGGATCCAGATAATATTTATGATCTACCAACAATCATTTATGATCACAAAGGTTGGGTATGGGACGCGAGCTTTCATCCAAATGGAGGATATTTGGTAACTGCGGCCGAAGATGGATTGCTTAGGAGGTTTCCCCTCAAGCCAAATAAGATGGTTGACGATTTGTGTAATTATATTTCGCGTAATATGTCGGATATTGAATGGCGTCAGTACGTGGGAGATGCGAGTGAAATTCCTTGGGTAGAGACATGTAAGGGCAAGATTAAGCCTAGCAATGAAGCTTCAAATTCTAAAATTCAAGTTGATAGCTCAAGTATAAATGAAAGAAATTTAGAATCAAATGAGAGCTCTAAATCGAAAAATGAGAAGAATTAGTGGGTACTTTTGAGATAAGATTAGTTGCCGCATTTTTTTTGTTGTTCTCGACATTTTTTGTATCAGCACAGACATGGACTCAGAAACTGTTGATCGCCGAACGAGATTATGATGCAGGTAGATTGGTGAATATTGTAGATAATATTTCGGGAGGATTTGAAAAATCTTTGGGTGAAAAAGGATATACTAGTGAAGAGAAAATAAGAGCACTCAAACTGATTACTAAGGTTTATATATTTATAGATAATGAGCCTAAGTCAGATGAGTATATGATTAAACTGCTCAGGGCTGATAAAGAACACAACCTAGATCCTAAAGTCGATCCGGCTGAGCTATACGATTTATATAGGAAATTCAGGTCTCAGCCTATTTTTAGAATCGGTTTAAGGGTAGGTGTTAATAAGAGTTATCCCAATATTATTAATACCTTCGGTACGGGAAATACAGGAATAGTATCTAAAATTTATAATGGTGTAGGAGAACCTCCTAATGAAGCCTCGATAAATGGAGGTTCTGGTACTGGTTTTTTCATCAATGCGATGGCAGAGCGGTATTTAGATTGGGGTTTGGAAGTAGGATTAGGATTAGAATTTCGTAATTCTCAATACAGCGTAGATAATTATATCACTTACGGAGATAGTCTTCAAGTAAATGAGATCAATGAGATAGTCCAGTTTGCTGTTTTATCAACAATGGTTACCCATCAACAATCCTTTGTTAGGGTTCCACTACTTTTAAGATATAATTTTAACTATGACTCAGACAACAGCTTTGTTCCCTACATAGCCGTAGGGGCTAGTTATGATTATTTATTGAATGCTAAATATTTAGAAGGTAATAGAACAGGAGGAACTGAATACAAATTTGATTCGGATCTTTCTCTTAAAGGTCTAGATCTCATCGCCAAAAATAATTTTTCTGTTTTTGCATGTTTAGGGTTGAAAATGCGTGTTAAAACACATTTTTTAACTCTTGAAGCTAAATTTAATAAGGCACTGCTAAATTATATTAACCCTAATAATCGATGGAGTAATAATCCGCTGTCTACTTATGACTTGGCATTTGTTGAAGATGATTTATCATTGGATATGCTTTCTTTTTCTTTTGGTTATACCTATTCTATTTATAATCCTCAGAAACTCAAGGAATTTAAATGATAAGAAAGTATTCTATACTTGTTTTATTGATACTTGTCTTGATGGCATATAGTTGTGTGGTCGAGCCAGATTATGGACCAAGGCCCGTAGACACGTTTATTAAATATTATGGAATTTCAGGCTCTAATGAGGTGGTTGACATGATCACCTCAAATCAGGGCAATTTAATCATTCTGGGTAATGAAGAAAGTTCAGCGTCTGGAGCCTCAAAAGATATTGTGATTCTTGAAATAGATACAGTTGGGAATTTGATTAAAAAAAAGACTTTTGATGTTCAATCTTTATATGCGGCTGACAGCTCGTATAATTTTGAAATCACTGATGATGAAGCGGTTAGAATTAAAGCAATAGATAGTGGATATTTGCTTTGTGCCAATTTTACGGCAAAAGATGACAAAGTCAACGGGTTAGGATCGAAAATTTTCTGGTGTGAACTAGATGATAATTATAATATTATTGGCAAACAGGTTATCAGTGATGCAGACTATTATTGGGAAGTGGGTGATATTATCAAATCGAGAGATGGAAATATCGTTATTGTAGGAGCTACAAATAAAAAAGAAGATGGAGACAATGCGATAAGGCCTGAAAAGCAACGATATCTGACTAAGAGATCTATAGAAAATGATACTGTCTTTTGGAGTAAAACATTCGGATATGATGATGTGGATGACTTTGCCATTGGTGTTGTCGAATTATCAGATAGCAAACTTGGTGTAATAGGCTGGACGGGAAAATCTGGTAATCAAGGTGAAGCAGGTATAAACACTACTTTTGCGATTTTTACTGATATAGGAAGTTCTTCAAGTATCGATAATGTATATGGATTTGAATTTCAAGGAGATACTGATTTTGATGATATGGTAGGAGATTTTGTTTATACTGAAACAGAGGATGTGATCATCGTTGGAACAAGTACTAGTAACAACTCTGTAGATCCAAGAAGCTTTCCATTTCTCTTCCGCATTAGAAAAGGAGGGACATTGGTGTTTAAAGAACTTTTAATTAGTTCAATTTTAGATCTTAATTCTGGAGGCATGGATGTGACAATCAGTGCTCAAAATGATTTGATCATTACGGGTGTATTTTATAATTATGAAGATTCTGTCTCCAGAGAAACTTACAATGATCAAGTTTTATTTAAGCGTACCGATCAATTTGGAAAGGTGACTAATGACTATCTACCTTACCAAAATCATTTTGGTTTGACTACTGGTAACGATATAGGGAAAGCTATATTGACCCTTCCAGATGGTTCAATTGCCATAGCAGCGACTATGGATTTCGGCAATAGTAGAACACTCATTAGTTATTTGAAAGTCAACAATAAGGGAATATTAAAGAGATAAGCTAAATCAACTTAATGAATATTTTCTTAAGCCTCACAGATGAGTTATGACTCATAAAAAAGGCTAAATCATCGGGTATTCTGCATCCTAGAGCGGTTATAATTGTTTTATCATTTTTGAATTCAGAGCTTATGATTTTATGCAGCAGCATTTATTCTGTTTGAAAATAGAGCAGAATTAATTGTTTTTTAAATCAAAAACGGCACGAAATTCGTTAAGTGCTTCTAGCAGATTTTTTTGTTCTGTTCGTATTTCGTGATATGCTTTACTCTTTAATTTTTTCATTCGATAGGTGCTTAATTTCTGAGAGAAAATAAAAAACAATTTTGACCATGAAATCGCATATAAACCCGAAAGATATCCCACTACAAAAATTAAAATTCCTATGATTGATATTTTTGTAATTAAGGTTGATATTATCACTACCGAAATGTACCAAAACAGGAAAATAAATAATCCAATTATCATGGCTACAGAACCTCTAAACGTCTCTTTTATTTGAATGCCTTTAAAGATTTTTTTGACTAATAAAAAAGGCAATAAATTAAGAATGCAGCCCAAAAGGTATGCTGGAAATCCAAAAATGAGTTCTATAACTTCTCTGAAAGCTAATTTTTTAAAGGCATCACTTAAATATATTCCTTCAGATTTGGTTCTATCTAAATGTTTTTTGATGCGATTAGAAATTTTGACTGCTTTGTCTTTATGATTAGCCAAACTGTACATAGTGGCTTCGATTACTTTCTTTTGAATTTCAAAATGACTGAAAGCATCATCTTTCTTTATTTCCATAGATTCCTCTAGGTAGTTTTGATAAAAATTCTCTATCGAATTGGTAAGTTTATTTAATTCTTTTGAACCGGTGTGGAGTAGTGTATCAATCAGTCCTGTTTTGATTAAATACGTCAAATCATGTACTTGATTATCGGTATCCGAATCGATATTTTCGGTTAAGATGGGAGGACCAACTTTTATAAATAGATCACTTCTAAACTGATGGGAATTACTGTAATTTAATCCGATAGGAATAATTTGAACTTTTATTTTGTTTTTGGATAAACGTTCGGCCTCAAGAGCGATCCTGGCAGCTCCTGTTTTTAAGTTTCGAACACCTTTATCGGTCTCACTGGTACCCTCGGGAAAAATCAATAAAGCTCCTTGATTAAGCAATAATTGATGGCAGTGGGTAAACATATCAGTATTGCTTGTTTTTGATAAATCTTTAGTTAAGTCGGGTCGGTAGACGGGGATCATATGAAACTTGTTTTTCAGTATCCAGGTTTTTATTTTACCCCCAAAGAATTCGGCTGCGGCTATGGGGTTTATCCTCCTTTTTATTCCGGTGATCACAACCAAAGGATCTATCAAAGCACTGGGATGATTGGCTACAAAAATAACAGGTCCTTGGGTAGGTATGTATTCTTGACCGAGGATTGATACTCTTCTGAAATAAGAGTAAATGGTTACTTTCAATAGATATTTAATCAGGCTATAAATCATGATGGAAAGGTTTAAGTCATTGGCTAGGTAAAAAAAATTAAAGTACTTTGAGAAATTTTTTTACTTTTCTGTTCGATCTGATCGGATACGAATGGCCAAACCTGCATGAGCCATAAGTTGATTATCAAATCTGACTAAATTATCTTTTGGCAATAGACCCGTTGTCTCAAAAATTTTGTATTTGCGAATAGGAGCATAACCAAAAGCACCATAAAGAGTTACTTTATCATTGAGATAATAATCTATGTAAGCTTGAGTTTCAATCTTAAATTCTTGAACATATCCGTGTGCATACTGTTGCGCCAATCTGTACGAGGTTCTTTTCATATTAAATTTAAAACCTAGGTAGCCTGATTTTGAAATTTGATATTCAAGGTTGATCATTCGCGGAAGCAATCCGAAAAAGCGGAGTTTATCCGAGAGTATGAAATCAAAACCAAGGATTGGAAATATTTGAGGACCCCAAAACTCCTGATTATAGAACAAGCCCAGTTTATACTTTACGTGCTCATTTAACTGCTTGGTTAAAAAGCCTACTGCACCTATTTGATAATCTTTTTTGGATAAATCTTCAAAATCAGAACTGATTTTTTGGACAATTAGCGTAGTTATACTCCAATCATTGTCTACATTAATGAGGCCACCAAGCTGAATAGATAAAGCCTCTAAGTTGCTAACAAGTGGTTGATTCGATGAATTTTTCAGCGAAAGCTTATTGTATCCAGCTCCAAAAATAAAATAGTTACTATTTTTTGTTTCGATGGGCATAAAAACAGCTGCAGAATATTCATTAGCTTCATTTTCATCTGCTGAATATTTCTGAAACTTAAGTGCGCTCAGCTCAGTGTAGGGCTGAGAAAAAGCTGAAAATTGCAGTAGAGTCGCAAGGATCAGAGTATAAACGTATTTTTTCATATTTAAGGTGGGTGATGGTACGATTTTTATCGTTGTTGATGGGGCAATAAGATTTTTAAAGGCTTTTATTTTTAAGAAAATAAGCAAGGCTTAATCCGGAAATAATGTGCCAAATACCCCACCAACCAGCTACGATAGCCATGCCTCCTAGGCCATTGAAGAAAGCAAAAATGAGACCTAATCCTAATCCTGAATTTTGAATTCCAGTTTCGATGGCTAAAGTTTTTTGATCTGGTTTGGGTAGTTTGAAAAGCCGTGCTAATCCGAATCCCGTGGCAATACCTACTGCATTATGAGCAAAAACAATGAACACGATCAAATGAACATAATTTAAAAATAAATCTATATTGGCACGAAAGGCAAGTATGACTATAGCAGCAAAAATCAGGATAGAACCATAGTGCATGATAGGGTGAAGGAAATCAGCTATTTTTGGTCTAAAGGCCCTTACTGCCATACCTAAAATTAAAGGGATCAGTAAAATTATACCTACGATCTTCAATAAAGCCCAAAAATCTAAATTGACAGTATTTAGAATTTCTGCAGTTGGAGGGTAGAGGCTTCCCCAGAAGGAAATGTTGAAAGGAGTCATAAATACCGCACAAACACTTGCTACGGCTGTCATGCATACAGATAAGGCTGCATTTCCATTGGCAAGAGAGGTCATAAAGTTGGAAATGTTACCTCCAGGGCATGCGGCTACCAGCATCATGCCCAGGGCGACACTGGGCATAGGATTAAAAATTAATACCAATACATAAGTAAAAAAAGGAAGGGCTAAGAATTGGGAAATAAATCCTATTAAAACTGACTTCGGCGATGAGAAGACAAGAATAAAATCTTTAATGTGCAGTTTGAGCGCTACGCCTAGCATAATAAATCCTAGACTCAAGTTTACATATAATATATTTTGATCGCTGAGTTTGAGCGTAACCTCGTCTAGTTCTTGCGGACTTTGACATGAGCTCGTTAGAAAAATTAAGCATAATGCAGATAGGAAATTAGTCGATTTAAGGGGGTCTATATTTTTCATAATTACTTTCTAAATTAGTTCTTTTTTATAAGAAGGTAAAAAATCAAGCTATTTGAAGGAATCTATTGAGGCCATAAAACAAGGAAAATTAAATTAAGAATATTCAATACCAGCAGTAGGTTTGTTTCATGATTTTATTTTAATACTGTCATTTATCTTGTAATAACCCTTATAATTCCCGTTGTTTGTATCTGAATTAAACATAAAAATCGAGGTTCAATGACGTCCTTTTCATTTTTAAAACCTTTGGGTTTGTTTTCTGTAATGATCATCATATTATTGACTATTTCTTGCAAAGAGGAGGAAGCTGTCATTTTGCAATTGAGTGAATATGCATTGGTAACAACGGTATCACCAGAAAATACAGGCTCTATTTCTGTAATCCCTGGTCCTTATCAGGAAGGAACTACCGTAGCACTTGAGGCAACCTCCATGGAGAATTATGTATTTAAATATTGGGAAAGTGATACTATTATCTGGACCACTGATTCTTCCGCATTTATGAATCCGACTACGTTTATCATTAACTTTAATACGGAAGTTAATGCTGTATTCGAATATGAAGATCTAGATAATGATGGTGTAAATGATAATGTAGATAATTGCTTAGACACTCCGGCTAATGAGGCGGTAGATACCTTAGGTTGTAGTACAACTGCTTTGATTGGTGACTTTAGAGAAGGAGGTATTGTAATTTGGGTAGATGATACAGGGCAGCATGGGTTAGTTTGTGACCTCACTGATTATGCTGCTATTTGGGGCTGTAATGGGACAGAAATAGTGGGTGCAGATTCATTGACAGTAGGGTCTGGATTACAGAATACAGAAGACATATTGGCCATATGTCAAACTGCTGGAATAGCTGCAAGAGTAGCAAATGATCTTGTTGCTCAAGAATATTCAGATTGGTACTTACCCTCAAAAGAGGAGTTGAAATACATTTGGTTAAATAGTTTTATAATCAGTGAGCGATCTATTGCATTGGGGGGGGGGAGACTCGATGCCTATTATTGGACTTCCTCAGAGTATGATGCTGACCATGCCTGGTGTTGGGATTTGAAATTTGGAGCTGATGACCACAGCTATTCGAAAGAAACTCCGGCTCGAGTTCGTGCAATAAGAACCTTTTAGTATTTTCTAGAATGTGTTTCCATAAGAAGAAACAAGCCGATAGTGTGAGGTCAGAAATCATTTAGTGGTTTAAATGAAGATTCTCAAAGTAGCTTTATCTAGATTTGATCAAAAAAGTGACTACTCACTATAGATAGTTGGTAATCAACCCTGAAGAGTTTCAATATTAGTTCACAGTTCGATTAGAATTATGAATTTAAAATACAATTTATAAAAAATAAGATATCATATTCTATCATTTCATGGTTTTTATTACTCGTAAATAATTGAATATTAATTAGTTACAACTAGTCATTTATTTATGATTACTTTTACTTTCAAACTAATAAGAAATATGAGAAAAATTAATTTTTTACTTTTCATCCTTTCTTTTGTCAGTATTATTTTTGTTGTTTCATGTAGTTCAGATGATGATACGGTTGCAGTTCTGAGCGATGAGATATCGAATGATGACACAATTGAAGATGATGGCTCCATTGATGAGCAGATCACGACCAATTATGAATTTCAAACAAATTCTAATTCGGGTGTCTATTCCCTACTTATGAGTGCGACAGAATATGCTGATTGGATAGGTAAGGATGACTTCAGAAACGGACCCGTTCGAAATCTAATTTTTGAAGATATCTATAAAAAATTTCCAGATGAATATGATTTTATCTTTCTCGTGCTAAATGAACCTAATATACCTGAAGGAATGAGCTATTATGGGATGCTTATAGGCGTATCCAATACAATAGAGGGAACGGGTCAAAGTATTTATGATTACAGCAGTGACTATGGTTCTGAGGGAAAATTAAAAGCAGTCATGCAGCTGACAGGTTTGAGTTATCTGAAAAATGGTCCATCCCTGCATGAACTCATGCACAATTGGGGGAACTTTGGTTTCGAAACGCATTCTGTGGATCAACCCGGTGAAAACATCACCTCATATCCATATTGGGGACATTGGGGTTTTACCGGTGGAAGCACAAAAGGACAGCTTGGTGGATTTGATCAAAGTACTCTCGTAGAATTGGAGGATAATAGTTATTCAGTAGCTCCTTTTGGTCCTTTTGCCAATGGAGGTAATGGTGTTCCTTATAATGAGTTGGAACTTTATTTGATGGGAATGGTACCTTTAAGTTCGGTGAATCCCTTTGATCTCTTTAGTGATATTACTGAGTGGTCTGCTACCGAAACAGCTTATGAATTCACGGCAAATTCACGAATTACCTATGACAATGTTGCCATTGAAAATTTATTGGGAATAAGAATACCCAATTTTGCTGAGTCTCAAAAAGAATTTAAACTTTTGGTAGTTGTCTTGACCGATGAGGAATTGACGACCGAAGAATGGAATATTATAGATTCTACCGCCGAATGGTTTTCATATTCAGGACCAGATGATGATTATTCTTATAATTTTTGGGAAGCAACCAATGGTGCAGGATCTATCGTTATTGGAGAATAATCCAATACCCCGATTGTCTGTCTGGCAATTTTGGTAGCAAGATTTGGCATATGCTATATTTGTTTGTGGGTATGGTTAATCTGATATTTGCTCATGTGGATATATTGGGTTTAACCACTCAAGGATTTAAATAACAAAAATGAAACATTTTTTTTTCACCTTGATTTTTGGTGTATTTTTAGTTTTCAGTTCTTGTAATGATGATCTTCCAGGTTCTTTCTATGTCTCTGTACAGGTTAGTCCAGACAGTGCAGGATCGGTAATATTCAATAGAGGACCTCATGTAGAAGGGACTGAAATAACTTTGACTGCGGTTGCTAATGATAATTATGAACTTTTTGCCTGGAATCATTTAAGAGATGGTGAAACATCAAATCCTTTGACAGTTGTCATGAATTCTAACTTAAATACTGTAGCAATTTTTTTGTTCATTGATAACGATAAAGACGGAGTGGGAGAAAGTGATGATGTTTGTTTAAATACGCCTTACGGTGAATCAGTTAATGTACAGGGTTGTTCAGCTTCTCAATTAGATGAGGATAATGATGGTGTTTCCGATGATCTGGACCAATGTCCAGGGACAATATTGGGTGAAGGGGTAGATGAAACGGGATGTGGAGATACAGACGGAGATGGTTTATCAAATTTAGTCGATCTATGTCCTTATACTCAAGAGGCCGAGATAGATAATGTAAATGATTCTGGTTGTCATATTTTCATAGGCGCCTATAGAGAGGGTGGTGTAGTCTTTTATGTAGACGAGACAAATGAGCATGGATTGGTTTCAGATATTCAAAATTTAGGCAATGTTGGGATCGTATGGGGTTGTTATGGTTCGGAAGTTGATAATTCCGACGGAATGGCTATAGGCACTGGTGCTCAAAACACGTTAGCTATTTTAGCTGATTGCTCTGAAGATAGTACGGCAGCCTTTTATGCTGCCAATTCAGTATCTCAAGGCTATAATGATTGGTTCTTACCCTCTCATGATGAATTAGATCAAATGCATTGCTTATTTGAGGTCATTGATTCTGTGGCTACTTTGAACGGAGGAAAAAAATTTATTTTTGATAATCATTATGGCTATTGGAGTTCAACTCAAGACGATGAAAATTTTGCCTATTATCAAGACTTTACAAGTGGAGGTAATTGTACAAATAGCCCAGAAAGCTATCCAAAACGCTATCTATACTTATCGGTAAGAGCAGCTAGAGCTTTTTAATGAAGGGAGAGAGCTTGTTTGATGACTATAAAAAAGTTTACTTAAACTTTACAAAAGCTCCTTTTAGTTAAAAAATGATTCCCTTGAAATTGGTATTAAAATTTATATGAGTTTAAATAAATTAATATTCTGGTTTATAATGAAAAACTTAGTTGTAAATTTTGAGTGTTTGTTGATTGTTCATCTTAACCTAAAGATTACATATTAAATGAATTTGAGTGAATCTGATATGTTAGGTGATGAAATTTAATCGGGTATGTATCAGTTAAAAAATAATGCTTATTAGTTATTTGATTCCTTAAAATTATGGTTCATAAACAATCTTAACTGCATGATATACTTATAATTTAAAGATATTTTTTCCATTATTTTAATCTCAATATTTTGATATATTAGCGCTTTAACAACTATCAAACTTATTTACTAATGACCAATCATTACTCTTTATTAGTGACATTCACACTCATTTTGTTGATTTTTCAATCATGTGGAGATCGTTATTTCGAAGAAGAAGTCATCATTAAGTCGATAGGAGACTCTTATCAAGGAGGGATCATTGCTCATTTGTTTGGTCCTAATGACGTAGGCTATGATGTAAATAAACAATATGGACTGATCGTTGCGCTAGAGGATCAAGGGGGTATGACGTCCTTTGTTTGAATAAAGACCTTGGGGATGTAGAAACGAAGGCTTTGGGATCTTCCATTGGCGATGGTCATGCCAATACTGTCCTCATATTAAGTGTCCAGGGGGAGGGTAATTATGCTGCGAAAATTTGTGCGGACTATGAGATAATTGAACAGGATATGTTGTATAGTGATTGGTTTCTACCAAGTAAGGGAGAACTGTTTGAAATTTATGAAAACATTGATTTGTTAGGTGAATTTAATACTACATATTGGACCTCAACTGAAGCAGATCGAAATGTGGGTGCCTGGAGGAAAAATCTATTCAAGAGTGCACAAAATGTATCAAAAAGATACAAACCTTTTTCGGTTAGGCCGATTAGAATTTTTTAAAAGAATTTTAGTTTTCCTGACTGGTTGAGGTTCTATTTACGGAAGCAGATGCGTCGAATGCATAAATGGCAAAAGTTGCTAACCAATGAGCCCCTGCATAATGGTCATCCACCACGTTGTTAATAGAGCTATTGAAGTGATCATTGGCAATAATTGACAGATGTGCATATTCTGGAATTGTTTCAGTGATGCCATACAAACACCAGGCACGACTGAAGTTAAGTCCATCTAAATGTACCAATTTACCATCGGTTCTATCACCCACACGGGCGGGAGCTAATTGAAAATTAGTTTGCATAATTGAGGGAAGAAAGGTGGTCAGCCAGGTCTTAAATACCTTTGGACTATTTACCTTTCTCATGAGATTAGCTTCTTCGAAACAGGGGGAAAGAAAATCAAAACCACTGGGTTCCCAATTTAATGGGCATCCCTGATCCTTGGCGTAAAATCTATTTACCGAAGATGTGATAAGTTGTTTTAGAGGTTTATGATCAATGACTCGGGCATAATCGTAAGCGAGCGAGAGACCATAGGCCGTATTGGAGTGCTCACCCACTCGAATGGGATAAATCAGTTTGGGTAAGAAATTCATATAAGCATGGACAATATGATCTGTTAGGGGTTGTAAATTAGCTTCCAATCGGCTTGCTAAGGGGGTGTTCCATGTATGTAATTCCTCTGCTAATTTAAGGATCCAGGCCCAGCCATAGGTACGTTCAAAAGACTGATTGCCTACTTCATTGAAGTAGTTGACTTCAGCAATTATATTTTTAGCTGACAAATGGTCATTGAGTAAATTTCTGATTAATTCAGCATTTTCTAGTGAAGGAAATTTTTTTAATAAATAAACCAATGACCAATGACCATGAACGGAAGAATGCCAATCAAAGCATCCGTAGAATGCAGGATGCAATACCTTGGGTTGTTTAATCTGTGAAGAATCACTCAACGTTTGATTGAGTTTATTAGGATATTGTGTTTCTAAGCAGGCGAGAGGGAGTAAGGAAAGAGCATCAGCTTGGGCTAGGTTTAGGTTTGGGTACGCTATTGGTTTCAGATCTTCGGTTGGTATCTGGGTTTGATTGCAAGCACTAATAAGGATAAGAATAGAAATAATGAGTCTAGACATATTTATTTTTTCAAAATGGTATTTTTGATCTATTTAGGTATTTAAATTATTTTAAAAGTCATTTATTCTGGTAGAGTAAGAGATCTATCTAAGCTAGCGTATCATTAATATGTTAAAGAAAGTTAATAAATCTTACGCTTCATATAAAAGTACTCATTAAACTCTAATATAGCACTTTTTTGTTTAAGAGAGAAGGGGAGTACCAAGGAGGTAACTTGTAGAATCTTAACAGTTACTTATAACGTTATAGTCAACCTACTCTAGCCCCTTGTTCCTCTTCAACTCCAAAGACCTACGAGGTCGACCGCTTCATCCACAAACTCAGGGTAAAAATGAACGATATCACAGATCAATGAAGAATGTAGTGAAACTGGATAATTATTACAGCCTAGGGCAATTAGAGCATAAGATGAAGCAATTTGTTCAGTATTACAACGATGACAGATACCATGAGTCCATCAATAACCTTACTCCATCTGAGGTCTATTATGGAACTGGAGAACGAAAACTTAGGCGTAGGAAAAGAATCAAACAACAAACTTTAATTGAACGAAAAAAACAGAATAAAATATTTATTTAAATTAGTGTCAACACTCGCTTAATTTATATTTGAAAAAGTCCACTTTTATTTGACGAAACACACCCCATATCAGTGCAATGATCTTATTCATTTTTTTTCTCCAAATTTCTGGCTTCAGAGAGGGCACTACCGATTAAGCCTGCAGGAATGGTCACCACACCTACCCCTATGATGAGTACAAAAAAAGTAAAAATTTTACCTCCCATAGTAATAGGATAGGCATCTCCATAGCCCACAGTAGTTAAAGTGACAATGGCCCACCACATACTGTGGAATATAGACTGAAAAATATCGGGTTGCGCTTCGTTCTCAAAGAAATAGATACCTGCTGAAACCATAAATATTAAAATCAATATGATGACAAAAAACAAAACGAGCTCTTCTTTCACAATATCAATAGCTGTACTTAGCCGATTGATTGCTTTGCTGTAGCGGATGAGTTTCAGCGCTCTAAAAAGCCTAAAAATCCTAAAGGCTCTTAAAAAACGTAAGTCGACAATGTCTTTTGTTGGAAAGAAAAAAGGGGCTACCGCTAAAAAATCAATGATGCCATAAAAGCTAAAAATATATTTAAAAGGTTTTTCAGCTACAAAAACACGAAGTACGTATTCAATGGAAAATACGGATAAGCAAAAGATTTCAAATACATGTAATATAGAGGTGAGTAGGATGCCTTTATCTGGTAAGGTTTCAAGAGAAACAGCAAAGAGGGAAAGAAAAATCAATATTTGAATAAAGTAATCAAATAATTTTCCTAGCGGCGAGGTGTTGTCCTCAATGATGCGGCGCAATTGATTTCTCATAATTTACAAAAATGTTATATTGTAATTTACAAAAAAACAGATGAGTTCTCCAATCCAAGATAAAGAAGCTTTTTTCTGTCAGATATCGAGCTCCACAACTCTTTAGATATCAAATTTGTATAATGTTTAAATATTAATCGAGGTACTTATTTTGACAAGTTAGGACAATTTGAGTACCTCAATAGTTGATATATTAGTTGATATTAGTGGTTGACGGAAACTGATTTTCATTAAAAAAAATTGATAGTCAGTTGAAGAAGAGTAATAAAAATCTCTAAATCCGGTATTTAAAACCCACTATATATTTAAGGGAATGTCAGCACAAAAATGTAGCAAAGGCTTCGCTGAGATACCTAATTTTTATGAAACGGGACGCATCAAGAACGATAATTTTCTGATCCAAAGGCCTCTCCAACTCCTTTTTGACAATACTGGCGCAAACTTTCAAGGTATTTAGCCGAACTGTAATTCATATTTGCAAAAGCATCATCCATTTCTAAAAATCCTTCATAGGTATATCGAACTCTGGTTTTACCATCATTGTCATCTAAATCATATTTCATGATATGACCTACATTACCCCATTCAGATTCAACACATTCAAAATGTATGGACTTATCTTGAACCAAGTTTATAATTTTAAATTTGAACGCAGCAAAATTTACAAACTCAAAAGTCACGATTTCACCAAGTTTGAAATTGCCATTAACGATAGTTGTGTACCATTTTGAAAGAGGTTCTGGTTGTGAAAGCGCTTCAAAAACATTGTTGATAGGTGTCGCAATGTGGAAAAGATGTTTTATGAGAGTCATTATTAAAGGAGATTTATAGTAAAGATATACTGTAAATTTAGTTTGTTCCCGTTTATTTTTCTACAAAAAGAATGGGTTTTTATCTTATTATATTGGACTTAGGGAACCTTGTTTAAAGGGTTTTATGATTCCTGAGGAGGCTTGATCATAGCAAAATGCGTAGATCTCAACATAGATCTTGGGATTAATGTCAAGGAAGGGAAGACAATATGTTTTAACTTGAATAGGATAGGAAGGATTTAAACCATTCCACTTTTCCTTGGATGCTGCTGAGATTGTCTTAATCTCTATTATGGCTTCAGGAACTGGCATATTACCTTCCTTCTCTACCATATCTATTAAGTCCTGCTCATTCAGGGATGTATCCGCAAACTTTAATCTATCGACATTACTAGTTATCTGAGGATACTTCTTAGAGATTATCATATAGGGAAACGGAAGGAGACTTGCCTTTTTATTACCCTCGTTGAAATTCTTGATATGATTGTTGTCTTTTCCGTGGAGGTCTAGATATTGGCTGCCTCTAAGTACTACATCCTCAAATGAGCTACACATTTGTGTCAATAATTTTAAAAATCGACAAGAAGAGGCGAAATGTAGTACGGTTTCTTGTGAATTAGAAATCCAATTAGATTGATTATTTTATTAATGAACCTTATATTTATTACTCTGAATAAACTAATTCTTAGCGACCAACCCTGAGGGACGCTCATCAAAATGGCGAGGCAACTCGCTTTCAAAATCAAAATTGGAATATGTATACTCTTCAAGAGATTCCCCATTACTCCAGTAGCGTGTCCATTTATGACTGATCATTAAGCCATCTACTTCTTTGTAGTCCGACCAGAAGTACTCTTCAGGAAGATCTTTACCGTCATCTGTGTGATGATGGTATTCCATCTTTTGGATCAACTTATTTTCGAGATCAGTATAAAATACCCAACGGTCTTTGCCGGTTTTTTGATCATATCCAATATCTAATACTTGAGCCTGATCGGATCCAAGAGCTTTTTTTCCTGCGTTTGTTGCGATCACTCCATTATCAGCTAGCTTGAATGGCATAGAAAAACGGTAAAAGGCCATAGCCATTGCACAGTCTGGGGCACAAAATTTTGAATCACACATCATCCCAAGTTCATCCGATTTAGATCTGGCATCCACGAACAGCTCATTTTCAAATGCCCAAAAACCTTCCTTATCCTTACCTATAATCACATCTAATCCTTCTGCTGTTTTATGATCTACCATGAACTTCACATT
>Ga0115000_10000893_pt1 | contig 27184 bp, 23 predicted proteins | sample ArcticOcean_MG_C_6_FD_89690 | JGI IMG/M metagenome (GOLD analysis project Ga0115000, IMG submission 89690) | Marine microbial communities from western Arctic Ocean - ArcticOcean_MG_CB8_128 | ecosystem: Environmental > Aquatic > Marine > Oceanic | place: Arctic Ocean: Canada Basin | collected... | reverse complement strand
TGGATGAATGGTCATCCAATAATTCTGTAATAGAGGATTTAAGCCTTGTCCGTCTTGGAAAAACTGTATCGCGTAATCTTTAATGCCTGTCCATGGCAGTCCGATGTTTTCAGGTGCCTCTCTCATGAGAAGGAATGGGTCGAGGCCTAATTGGAAGTCCCCAAAGTATATGCCTAGAAGCATGATGGAAAGGAATGCCTCAATAGAAGCTAGCACTGTCATAACCTTAGGCTCCCATCTGTCTGCAGCTCTTAAAACGAATAGTGCTAGTATGTTATGCCAAAACATCCATAGAAGGAAACCGCCTTCTTGCCCTCCCCAAAAAGCACTCATTACAAACCTCATCGGCATCTCATTATTCAGATGCTTCCAGATGTATTGAAACTCATACCTATGAGCAAAGAATAAAAGAAATAATAACCCTATTACGAGGAAAGTTGCTCCAGCGTGGACTTTAAATGCACGCCTCCCTATCTCCTTCCAACCTTTTATATATGATAAAGCAGAGAACAGGGCAGAGGTGAAAGCCAAGGCCACCAGAAATCTCCCAGCCCACGCAACTATAATCCACTCACCTTCAAATGCTCCTATACTCATGATTCTTCAGTTCCTAGAACTAATCGTTTTTCGTTGTTATACTTAGAAGGACATTTCATTTGCATGTCCGTAGCGTGAAACACTCCGTCAACGGCTTTCCCCGTTAAAACTATTGATTCACTCTGCTCGAACCCTTGAGGCTTAGCTAACTGTAAGTGAACCTCTTTTACTTTTCCTTTTTTGTCTTTCATGTGAAACGATGTTAGACCTGGATCCACTTCGGGATTGTAAACGACAGGGTGGTCCTGAGATAGGAAACCACTTACGCTATATGTTTCACCTGAGTTATCGAAGGCTTCCTCGAAGTTCGCCCAAGATCCCATAGAAGCGTAATTATATATACCTAAGCCTATTATGACAGAGACAGTGATGAGTATGATAAGGTCTGAACGTTTCATTTGTTATTTAGCTCGTCGTTTTGGTCCTCAAGAGTGGAAATCTTCTTATCCATTTTACACATCCAATATGCTAGCCCAAACAGAATAATCAATGCCACACCTAATACTACCGGTGCTTTACCCGAAGCGAAAAACACCCCTTCTAAATCTAAAAGTAATTTCATGTTAGTATTCTAATTTAGTTCTGATTTTACCTTTTACTCTCTCGAATCTCACGCTCAGTAAATACATCCAAGTTCCGAGCAGCATCCAACCTACAACAGCAGGGTAGAAGGCAAGCCTCAAAGATTTGTCCAAATCAAACTCGTTAAATCCTGGATTATCCCCTTTCCCGGGATGTAAGCTATCGGTGTATTTAGGTAGTATCATAAGAAGAACAACTAAGATTACGAATGCAAAGATGTTATATACAGCAGACATTTTTACCTTCAACTCTTCATCTTTTATTGTCGAGCGGAGTGTCATATACCCTAAGTATACGAGAACGGTAACCATAGATCCGTTAAGCTGTGGATCGTCTACCCACCATGTTCCCCATGTAAATCTAGCCCAAAGGCTTCCGGTTATCAATCCCAGTATCCCGAATAACAACCCCACTTTAACAGCGGCTTCTGCTCTTATGTCTTGTCTTATCTGATTCTGTAAATCTTTCCTTCCTAATGAGGCAATAGAATTATAAACTCCGATTCCCATCAGTAGGAACATTGTGAACCACATAGGCACGTGCAGCATTAGGTTTCTCATTGATTCTACTACCCTAGGCAGGCTGGGGAAGTGAAAGCCGAGTTGTCTTTCGTTTAAGTCAACGATGAGTATCTCATCAGAGAAGGGGTTGCTCTTCTTAGGATCTGCCAGAACTACAGGCTCATGAAAAAGGACATTAGGCATCCACAATGTTCCATCTACAGGAGCATTGATAAAAAGCCCCCAAGATTTCACTGGAAGTGTGTCGGGAAGGTGCCATTTAATTATTAATATATCACTTGACTCTATAGTAATTGATTTGGCTTCAATTAATCTATCCTTTCCGCCTTGTTCTTTTAAGAAAGCTCTTGTGGGTTTATCTGAGTCAGTTACATCCGTTCTGTCAGTTCCAAAATGCGTCGCAAACCCTTTAACCTTAATCACCAATTCTCCTTGCTCTTTCATAACAATCGCTGCCCTCTCAAGACCAGGACCTAACGGGACTAGAATTATCATGCTGAAAACATAAGCTAACAGCAAAATGCCGATAAATTTCCAGGAATGTTTGATGAGTGATTTCATTGCAAAGTTCTCTCTAAATCAAGATCTCCAAAGATAAGGGAATAAGACATATCCGAAAACGGAAGAGCCGGTAGCAAGAGTAAGTAAAAAGAAGAGGTTTTCCGAAGATTGCGCTAGAGTGAGTCCCGTTAAAATATCGCTACCAAATTGAGTGCTGACTAGAATAATAGGAATGATAAGGGGTAGGCCTAGGATGGCCGTGAGGCCGTATCCGGCACCAGCCCTAGCGGAGATGGCAGCGAGAAGAGTTAATGTCGATGCAAGGGCCACTCCGGTTAAAATCATTCCAGCTAAAAACGAGAGTATTGATACGGCGTTTAATTCTGCTGTGCCCAGAAAAAGCCCCATTGCGAACAGTAGTAAAGAAGCGAGAATAATAAGAACGAATGAGTGATGTACTGTTCTAGCGATAATTAATTTTCTAGGTGTGACAACCCAGTGTAGGTATGTTCTAACAGAAGCTAAATCTTCAGGCAATGGCCTAGATGCAGAATTGAAAGAAGTGAACATTAATATTATCCATGCTAACGCGTTCCATGTGTCTAGGTCAGGATGTCCTCCCACCACTTGGAATGCAGTGTACACAGTAGCTATAGCAAATAAAACTAATCCTGCAATTCCCTGAGAACTGCGGATTTCCATTTTGTAATGGTGCTTTATAAGGTATAGAACATCCTTCATACTATGTTCATGGGTTTAGCAACTCTGATAAACAGCTCAGCCATATTCCTAGCGTCTTCTATGGCTCTGTGCTGTACGCCATCAAATTCTAGTCCCTCTAATTTTAAGGCGTTTTTCAGTCCTATCTGGTTAGGGGACCCTTTAAAGTTGCTGTAATGTTTCTGTAGACATGCCCAGTACTTAATCCAATCTAAATCGATTTTATGTAGTCGGGAATCCTGCAGGAATTGTCTTTTATCGAAATCACCCCATGAGAATAACGCGGTGCGAGTCTCATCGATATCCATCCACTCTTCAAAGTCTTTGATTGCCTGAACGAAATTAGGTGCTTCTTCGACGTCGTCTTGCGTGATGCTTGTTAGCTGAGTACAAAACTTATCGATTTTAGGGTGAAGCATGGGTCTAATGAAAACGCAGAAATCATCTATAATTTCTAGTTTATCGTTCACCTTAACAGCTCCAATCTCAATGATTTCAACTGTTCTGGGCTTAGGGCTTCTCCAACAAGTAGCCTCTAAATCGTAGATGATAAATTGTCTATCTGACATGTGTCGGCAAAGATACATTGCACCCCTCCTTTGATTACATTTATAGTGCGTATGAAAACATCAAAAATTCATAAAAAACCACCCTTAAAGTTGGTGGTGATTTCTGGAGCAGGAATGAGTGCTGAAAGTGGGATAGCTACTTTTCGCGGACTCGGAGGTATATGGGAAGGCAAACGAATAGAAGATGTTGCTACACCCGAAGCCTTTGAAAGAGATCCATGCCTTGTACTTGAATTTTATAATGAAAGACGTAGGAATGTTATTGCTGCTAAACCTAACCCGGGTCACATTGTAATAAAATCATTTGAAGAATTATTCGAGGTTGTTATTTTAACCCAAAACGTAGACGACCTACACGAAAGGGCAGGTTCGACACACATTCTTCATATCCATGGGGAGTTAATGAAAGCACGCTCTTCATCTAACCCCGATTACACTATAACTATCTCCGGTCCCGAGTTAAACCTTGGTGACATGTGCCCCTACGGGTCGCAATTACGTCCTGATATTGTTTGGTTCGGGGAAGCTGTCCCGATGATGGAATCTGCAATAGATGTAGTTTCACATGCTGACATAGTAATTATCGTCGGTACTTCACTTCAGGTATACCCAGCAGCTTCTCTAATCCAGCATATTTCCGCAGGCGTTCCGATATTTTTAATAGATCCTAATCCACCTGCATTGCAGTTAGATAATCTTGAAGTCTTGAAAATGGGTGCTGTAGAAGGGCTTGCGCATCTTCTGCAAAGATTTACTTCAGCCTCGTAACATCTTTCTATTTCGCCAAGCACTGCGTTGTTCTGTTAATACTGCTACAGCTGAGTTACTATCTGTGTCTATCCTCTTCCTTAATCCAGCGACTAACCCAGCAAAAACAGAATCATTAACAGGTAATTCTCTAATTAACTTTTCTGGAGAGAAATGTTCTTGAACGAATCCGGTATCGAATACACCTGACCTGAATGCTTCGTGATTAATAGCAAACCAACCAAAATCCAGTGTCGTTTTAACCCCGATTACTTCGTAGTCGTCAATAGCATTAAGCATTCTGTCAATAGCGGCTTCCCTAGTGGGGCCGTGTACTATCAGTTTTGATAGCATGGGGTCATAGTGAATGCTGACCTCCGAACCCTCAATAACTCCGTCATCAACTCTGATTCCTGGACCTACTGGCGTTATATATTTAGAAAGAAACCCTGTGCAAGGAAGGAAACCCTCAGAGGTATCTTCTGCATAAACTCTCAATTCAATTGAGTGCCCTGATATTTTCAAGTCATTTTGAGTAAATGAAATAGGATGTCCCTCAGCGATTCTTATTTGTTCTTTAACTAAATCTACTCCAGTAATACACTCAGTAACAGGGTGTTCAACCTGAAGTCGTGTATTCATCTCTAGAAAGTAGAAATTCATTTCCTCATCGACTAAGAACTCAACCGTTCCCGCTCCGACATAATCACAACACTTAGCAACTTCGATAGCACACTGTCCCATTGCCTCCCGCATCACAGAATCAAGTAGGGCAGAAGGGGCTTCTTCCACGACCTTCTGATGTCGTCTTTGTATGCTGCATTCTCGCTCAAATAAGTGTACGACATTGCCGTGAGAATCTGCTAGAACTTGAATTTCAATGTGTCTGGGTTTTAAAACTAACCTCTCCATAAATACAGAGCCATTACCGAAAGATCTATGAGCCTCAGAGATCGCTCTTTCGAGTTCTTCTTTAACACTCTCTTTATCATAGACAGCTCTCATTCCCTTTCCCCCTCCACCTGCGCTAGCCTTGATAATTAAAGGCATTCCTATTTTTGAAGCTTCACGTACAGCTTCTTCAGGGTCGGATATAGCACCTTCCGTTCCCGGCACCATGGGAATATTCCTTTTGAGTACTGCTGCCTTAGCTGCAAGTTTATCACCCATAGTTCTGATGGCATTCGATCCGGGACCTATAAAGGCAATACCTGCTTCCTCAACGGCTTCAGCAAAATCAGCGTTTTCCGACATAAACCCATATCCTGGATGTATTGCGTTAGCCCCTGTATCTATTGCCGCCTTTAGGACTCTATCCGTGAGTAAGTAGCTCTCGGATGACGGCGCTGGTCCTACACATACAGCTTCGTCTGCAGCAAGCACGAAAGGCGAATTTTCATCAACGTCAGAGTAAATTGCCACAGTAGCAATACCCATTTCTTTTGCAGTACGAATTATTCGTAAAGCGATTTCTCCTCTGTTAGCGATAAGTATTTTAGAAATAGTACGCATATGAGAAATGAGCGAATAAAACTTAAGGGAAAATAAAGGGGCAAGCGATTCTTATCGCACCGCTCAACCTCGTACCCTTGCTGTCTTCCGACCCTGGGGGGTTAAGAGGGAGCTGGTCGTAAGAGACTTGCCCCAGGTGCAAAGATAAGATGTATCTTTCCGGCATGCGAATAAAGGAATTAAGTATTGTAATACCACTTTTTAATGAGGCAGAGAGTTTGCCGGAATTGATGTCGTGGATAGATAAAGTATTACAAGGCCGGGAGTATGAAGTGATATTCGTTGATGATGGATCTAGAGATAATTCTTGGGGAGTTATTGAGGAACTCTCTACCCTATACCCTGATAATGTCAGGGGATTGAAGTTCGCCCGTAATTATGGCAAAAGTGCTGGCCTTCAGAAGGGATTTGAAGCTGCAAAAGGTAGAGTTGTTTTCACTATGGATGCCGATTTACAGGACTCACCAGACGAGATTTTAGTGATGGAGAAGTATTTGGTGGATAATGATTTGGACCTAGTAAGTGGATGGAAGAAGAAGCGTCACGACCCTATAACTAAAACTATCCCCACTAAACTTTACAACTGGATGACTCGTAAGATGAGTGGGATTCATCTTCATGATTTTAATTGTGGTCTTAAATGCTACAAACTTGAAGTAGTTAAAGCCATTGAGTTACAGGGCGAGATGCACAGGTATATCCCCTTGCTCGCAAAGCATGTGGGATTCGATAAAATAGGGGAACATGTTGTTGAGCATCAAGCTCGTAAATATGGTACTACCAAATTCGGTGTCGAACGGTTCACAAATGGCATGTTAGATCTTATGACTCTTGTATTCGTCCAGCGATTCTCTCATAAGCCCATGCATTTATTCGGCCTGTTAGGAACTCTGACATTCGTGTTGAGTGCTGTACTTATTACTGCAATAGGTGGGTATAAGTTATATGCTATGTATTCGGGCCTAGAGGCCAAAAACATCACGGAAATCTCTTCTTTTTACGTTGCTTTAACTGGAATGATAGTAGGTAGCCAACTTTTTCTAGCAGGCTTTATTGCGGAAATGGTTTCAAGATCAGACGCTGCTCACTCTAACTATCGAGTTGAGAACGAAATATAAACTTATATAGTGTTTATTTAAGCGAATATGGGGCCTGACCCGACTAATATTTCACCATCATACCATGTTGCGAACTGACCAGCAGCTATTCCTTTTTGGGGTGTGTCAAAGACCAAATACAGACCTTCTTCTGTCATAGTTATGGTGCCTTTTTGTAATGGCTGTCTGTAACGGAAGCGGAGAGAGTAACGCTGGGTTTGGCCTATATCAAGCATATGGGAAGGAAGAACCCAATGGATTTCATCAAGGGAAATCATCAACGCATTCCGCATGAGGCCAGGGTGGTTTTCGCCTTGACCTACATAAATAACATTCTCATTAACATCAGTACTTATTACAAACAGTGGTTCTGGTTTGCCGCCGACATTGAGTCCCTTCCGTTGGCCTATCGTGAAGAAGTGTGCCCCGTCATGCTGGCCAACAATCTCGCCCATATCGCTGTTAAAAATAAAAGGGTTTGAAGAATTTGATAGGCTAGTTTCTTCATTTTTGTTAAAAATTTCGTGGTCAGTAGGGATTTCAATAATATGTCCTTTTTTTACACTCAGTTTTTGCTGTAAAAATTCCGGCAATCTTACCTTACCTATAAAGCATAAACCCTGGCTATCTTTCTTGTCAGCAGTAGGCAAGTCAGCATTCTTTGCGATTTCACGAAGGTCTGGTTTTAATAAATCCCCAACTGGGAACAGGGCAAATTTAAGTTGTTCTTGGGTTAGTTGGCAGAGGAAATAACTTTGGTCCTTATTAGAATCTACTCCAGCTAATAGCTGAAACTCTTCCTCACCATTTTTTAGAATCACACTAGTTTTTCTACAATAGTGTCCTGTTGCGACCGCTTTAGCTCCAAGTTTAAGAGCAGCATGGAGAAACAAATCGAATTTAATCTCTCTGTTGCATAAGATATCGGGATTAGGAGTCCTTCCCGCTTCGTATTCACGAAACATATAATCTACGATTCTCTCCTTGTACTCAACACTTAAATCTATTACCTGAAAGGGGATGCCTAAATGTTCTGCCACTAGCATTGCATCATTAGAATCGTCTATCCATGGGCACTCGTCACTGATGGTAACACTCTCATCATGCCAATTACGCATAAACAAGCCTATTACCTCATGACCTTGCTCGACTAATCTAAGTGCGGCAACACTTGAGTCAACTCCACCGGATAATCCTACAACAATTCGCATATGCAAATGTACGTTTGGGATACTAGTAGTTTTGAACGAAATTGCATGACCGGTAATTTTTTTGAGGCAACCATTATTTATTGAATGCGTCATAAAACCGGCTAGCCTTATGCAAAACGAAGAATTGCGAGCCCACATCGAAGGATGCCGACAGAATGAGAGTAAATCTCAGCGTTGGATTTTTGAACGGTATTACCGTTTGATGTTCGGTGTGTGCTTGAGATATAATTCGGATAAGGATGCTGTGCAAGATGTTGTTCAGGAGGGGTTTCTCAAAGTATTTACTAATATTGAGGGTTACACTTTCAAAGGTTCTTTCGAAGGCTGGATGCGTCGTATAATGGTTAACACCTCCATTGATGCTATTCGTCGCCGCAAGGCAACGGGATTAGTGTTAGGAGATGAGAAATCGTTTGAAGATGTTGTTGATGAAGGTGAATTCCCCACTCACGACGACGACGACGAGAACTACACGGTTCATGATGTACAGAATGCTATGGCAGAACTGTCACCCATGTATCGCGCAGTTTTTAACCTCTATGTCTTTGACAATATGACTCACAATGAGATTTCAAATCATTTGGGAATCAATGTTGGAACCTCGAAGTCCAATTTAGCTAAGGCTAGAAGAAACCTTCGTAAGATTTTGATTAAGAATAAAGCAGAAAATGTCTGATAAAAACTTTGACGATAAAATAAGAGAGACTCTCGAGGGACACGAGCCGGAGGTCAATGCTAATTGGGGCAAGATGAAGGATCGTATCGCTGCTGCAGCTGCAATTGGAGCTATAGGGCTAGATGTAGCTGGATCGAAAATCGCAACCCAACTATCTATAGCAGCTGCTGTTGTTATTGGAGCAGGCACGATGTGGCTTGCCCAAACCTTCTTCGTAGAAGATGATTTCGAAAAAGAGACCTCCATTGCTATTACGGTTGATGAGGATGCACATAACATCGATGAGCAAATCGCATTTGATCCGGAAACATTGATCGAGGAGAGCGTTGTTGCTGAGTCCTCAGACATTAAGTTAGAGGTAAATGTCAATAGTAATCCTGTGGAAGAAAAACCGATAATGATAACGGCCGATAACACTACATCTGTAAACGAGGATAAAGTTGAAGACAGGCCTATTATTGAATCTAGTCCAGAAGTTTTTGAAGAGCTAGAACCTGAAGAGCTTGAGGTAGTGCCGTTTACCGCATCAGCCACGAGCTCTTGCGTTGGGGTAAAGGTAGATTTTGTGGTGGAAGATATAGATGCTTTAAATATTTATTTATGGAACTTCGGAGATGGAAGCTTTTCATCTGAAGCAGCCCCAACTCATACATATGATAAGCCTGGCATTTTTGATGTGACACTTTCTATGAGGTCTCCCGGAACTTCTATTAAAACTAAAACAATTAAAAATTTAGTTGAGATACATCCACAGCCAACTGCTGTAATGAGCTGGGAGTTTCCCCGTACAGTAAAAGGTAACACAGTTCAAATAGTATTAGTTGACAATACGGAGTTAGCTAATTCAGCTACTTGGCTAGTGGATGGAGAAATTATTGAATTCGAGACACCTGTGTTAAATATCCCCGGTAAGTATGATCTAAACCTAATAGCAAGCAATCAGTTCGGTTGTCAAGATCATGTGTCTAAGACGATAGTTGTGGGGGACAGACAACAGTTAAACGCACCAGCTAGGTTCTCGCCAGACGGTGATGGCAGGTATGATACATTCATGCCTTTCGGATTGTTATCCTTGTCTGACAGATGGCAATTAGTTATTTCTAATGAAGAGGGTAAAGAAGTTTTCGTTTCAGATTCTGCTGAAAACTCTTGGGGTGGTATCCTAGAAGACGGAACCGTTGCAATCAACGGAAGTCATTTTTACTGGACTGTTATCTGCACCGACTTTCATGGTAATAAGAGGCTTTATTCTGACATAATTAAAGTAGAAAGATAGATGGCAACCATTTCATTTATTTTGAGTCTTTTATCGAAATAGATTCTGCAATACGCTATGGAGCGTATTTCAACAGAGCCCACTTTTTCTTATCTTGCACTCATGAAATTTATACCAATGAGATCATTAATGTTTTCTGCCGTTTGTTTTTTTGTTCTTGGACTTAATGCAAATTTATATTCACAGGAAACTGTTGTAATTACAATAGGTACTCAAGATGTATACGTATTCGAGTGTGATACAGATGTGATTTTTACAGATGACAATTCAGGGTCTAACGATGCCCAGGACCCTTACTCATGCACTAACAACACAATAACTATATGCCCAAGTGTTCCAGGCGATGCTGTACAAATTAACTTTTTAGGGTTCGATCTTCAAACGAATGCTAACCCTAATAACAATGATGCTTTGTATGCATATGATGGTGATAATACAGGAGCTAATCTTGTAGGAGTTGGTACAGGAAACAGCTTTGTGGGAGTAAGTATTACGGCTTCCGTAGATAATCCTACTGGTTGTGTGACCTTTAGTTTTGATTGTAACAACAATGCAACGGGTGGCGATATCGGATGGGCTGCGACTATTAGTTGCGTTACTCCATGTTCATACCCAGTTTCTGGATTAGAGCTTGTTTCACCCGACCCTTTCCCTACTGACGTCGAAGGGTCCATAAGCATAGGTCTTTGTCCTGATGATGAGATCACACTTTCTGCAGAAACAGCTTTCGGGACTGAAGGATTCGCCCTTGATTCACTGGTTTGGAATTGGGGAGATGGGCAGGTAGAAGTCACAGCGGTTAGTGATGGACTTATAGTATCTCATTCTTACCCTGAGCCTGGAGAGTATATAGTTACCCTGACAGTTATAGATGAGAATCAATGCAATAGTACTAACCTTCAACCTCATCAAGTGCTAGTGAGTACTCTTCCTGTTTTTAATACAGAATTTACTACACCTATTTGCGCAGGTTCACCGGGTTTTTTAAATGGTGCCCCTGTTCAAGGTATAACTTGGACCGCGCTTCCTCCATTAGCAGTGTCAGAATTAGCAGACTTACCTGACGCAACCGGAGTTGCTTTTACTTCTGAGTTGTTCATCGACTTTTTCGAACAAGACCAAGTACTAGAGGATTGTGCTGATTTAGAATTGATAACGGCAAATATCGAACATTCGTTTATCGGGGATTTAAGTTTCTGGATTACATGTCCCGACGGTACAGAAGTCATTCTAATGGATAATGGAGCTAGTGGGGGGCCAGACCCTACAGGATGTACTCCAAATGATTTAGGAGGTAATGATTTAGGTCTTGTTGACGTAGAGGGCTGGGATTACTCTTGGAGTATGGATGGGGAGTGGGTTCTAGATGATGCAAACAATCCCGATGCTGGAAATCCTCTACCTTCTGGAGTTTACTTGCCATGTGAGGATTTATGTAATTTCGTGGGATGTCCACTTAATGGTATATGGACATTTAATGTTATCGACCAATGGGCAGCAGATAACGGAACGCTATTCGGATGGCAGATAAATTTCAATCCTGAAATTGTTCCCGGTGTTACAACATTTACTCCTACAATTGGAATGGGTAGCGATTCTAGCTATTGGCAGGTAACTACTGCAGATGAGGGTGTAGTATTTATTGATGATGATGCTGATTATGTGGATTTAAACTTCCCTAATCCAGGTGAATTTGATTTCACTTATACAGTCACAAATAATTTTGGGTGTACTTGGGATACTACTGTAAACATTACTGTTATAGAAGGACCTCAGTCAAATATTTCTGCGGGACCAGACTTTATGTTTTGTCAAGATCCTATTCAGCTTCAAGGAGAATTTACAGGTGGAGGTCCTTCACCGTGTGGAGGGTCGGCCGGATCATTTGATTACTGTTATACAGATTTTGACAACACTATCTTTAGCTATTGTCCTGATAACCCTGGAGATGGTACTATGATGACTATTAGTTTCTCTGCTGGCCAAATGGAAGTAGGGTGGGACTTCATTACAATATTTGATGGTCCTGATGCTACAGGCCCTCAATTAGGGCAGATTTCAGATAATTTCGCTGGAGCTACTTACACTGCGACTAATCCAGATGGCTGTATATCTATGCAATACACAGCCGACGGAGGAGGTAGTTGTACAAGTGTATTCAATAACTATGAAAGTGTAGCATGGTGCGTGAGTTGTGGCGGGGCAGATGCTTGTGGATTTGACTGGGTGTGGGAACCAGCAGACTTTTTAGATAACCCCACAGTCCCTCAACCTACAGTCCTAGATTTTTCTGGAGCTCCTACTCAATATGTTGTATTTGTATCTCCTATAGGATTTGATAACTGCGCTGCAACTGATACTGTTATGGTTTTACCGGTCATAGATTATTCTATTACAGAACAAGCGCCTTCTTGCATGGCTGATGATGGAATTGTTATTGTTTCTCTGAATGAATTAGTTAGTGATGGACCATTCACTATAGAATTCTTAGAAAATGGTAATTTGATAGAGTCGATAATTTTTGATGGATCTGATTATGTAAACCAAACCCTAGTCCCAGGAGATTACTCCGTAAATGTATTCGACGACCTAGGGTGCTTTTTTACGTATGATTTCACTATAATGGACCCTGTGCCTATGGAAATAGAGGTAAGTACTGATGAAGTTATTTGTTTAAACACAGCAGTTGAGCTTGAGGCTTGGTCTGATCAGGATGTGTCGAATTCATGGAACTACAACTGGATTAACTCTTTAACAGGAGACACAGTTACTACAGTGGGAGGGAGTTTCTTTGCAAGCCCTTTTTCTAGTACCATATACACTGTTTTTGCAACAGATATGAATGGCTGCCCATCAACAGATCAAACTATTAACGTTAACGTACTTGGTGAGCTTATGGCTGATTTAGATGGTACAGATTTTATTTGCAGTGGTGAAAGTGCTAGCCTAGACGCTTCTAATTCGTTCGGAGGTAGCGGGTCCGGGTTTACTTACAATTGGTTGTGGGAAGGGAATCAACTTGGTGCTTTAAGTGGCAGTCAAGTAAATTACACTCCTCCATCTTCAGGTGAGTTTTGTGTTGTTGTAACGGATGATTGTGGAACTCCTGCTGCGACGGCTTGTATAGATGTAATTATCGAAACGCCCATCGAGGTTGTTTTCGAAGCCGACACAACTCAATCTTGTGGTAATGGAGCTTTCGAATTCACTAATCTTATTGATCCTGCTCTTATTACAACAAGTTTGTGGGATTTCGGAGATGGGCAGTTTGCTGCTGAACTCAATACTACACATATTTATGATAATCCGGGGTTCTATACTGTGAGCTTAACAGTCCAGTCTTTAGCTGGTGGATGTTCATACGTAGGGGTTAAGGAAGCATACATTAGCATATACCCTTTACCAGACGTGGGCTTCTACGTTAATCCGCAGCCGACTACTATACCTAACACGACATTAATTTTTGATGGAGTGCAGAGTGAAAATGTAGTTAGTTGGTTATGGACTTTCAACACATACAATCCGCTGGGGTTTGCAATAGTTGAAGACCCGGTATTTATCTTCCCATACGATGTGGGTGGATTCTATCCAGTTACACTTGAAGTTGTCGATGTTTTTGGTTGTACGAATCAAGTTACAAGAGAGGTTGAGATAAGAGACCTTTTCAACTTGTTTATTCCTACATCTTTCACTCCAAATAATGATGGAGTTAATGACGTGTTCTTTGTACAAGGATCGGATATTGATCCAGAGAGATTCGAGTTGCAGATATTTAACCGTTGGGGAGAAATTATATTCGAGACAAAGGACATTGAAGAACCTTGGATAGGTCAGGTCAGTAATTCAGGAGAATATTACGTGCCTAATGGAACTTACTCGTACAGAGCAGAGGTTCACAGTCTAAGTGAAGAGTCGGTGAGGAAGGAAGTCTTCGGATATGTAATGGTTATCCGTTAGCCGAGTTTTCGTTAGAATTTTAACAACTATTCTACACCTAGTAATTCGTCCATAGTTCCAGTTGCTACACTGTGATAGTTAGGGCGAGCCAGAGAATAGATATGATTAGCCATCTCTGTTTGGTCTGAATCTAACATCGCTTTATATAGAGGGGTAAGAAACTTACGACGTCCTACATTAATCAGGAACTCTTCAAGACGAGGGTAAGAGGCATCATGCCCCTTTAGAATAGCTTGTTCCAGCCACGCGAATAAAATCTCGTTATTCCCTGTTTCAGAAATATTGTATTGCTTGTTTAACTCATTTAAAAGTGTTACATCAACAGATTCTGGTATATTGGTTAGAAAGCGGTAGCGCTCCTGATATAGCCAGTTTTCCCAATCTAAATTTTCCGTTAAAATTGATCGCTTAGACCATGCTAATACAGCAGCATCTACTTTTTTAATTCGGTCAGATTTAATTATAGGACAGTTGTCTGGAATGCCAGCGCCGTCAATCCATGCTGAGATATTTCCCCCTTCTCTAAGGTCTTTTGTTGTAAGTAGATTAGCGTTTAAGTATTCAATAAAATTATCAGTGTCCATTACTTTAAAAGCATTAGAAGCAAAGTATGTTTTAAGGAAATTATCGAATATTTCGCGACCCACATGTTCTTCTAACATTCTTAAGAATAAATATCCCTTATCATAGGCGATGGCAGTCATCCCGTCATCAGGGTTTCTGTCCTTAAGATGTAGTCTGAGATGGGTGTCGTTAGGGTTAAGCTCCATCATAATCTCTATCTCCTCGCTTAATCCCTGGAATGACAGAGTAGCTAGCATTTCGCTAATCTCACGTCCATACACTGCTTCCATTATTCGCTGTTCGAAGTAAACAGTAAATCCCTCGTTGAGCCAGAAGTCATCCCATGTTGAATTAGTTACTAGGTTTCCACTCCAGCTATGAGCTAATTCGTGTGCAACTAAACTTACAAGGCTCCTGTCTCCTGCGATAATAGTAGGGGTCGCGAAGGTTAGCCTAGGGTTCTCCATTCCCCCGAATGGAAATGCAGCAGGGAGTACGAGAAGATCGTATCTCTCCCAAGCGTATTTTCCATAAAGACCTTCAGCAGCGACTAGAAGTTCCTCCATTTCGGAGAACTCGTATTCAGCCGCGTCAATTAAATCGGGTGTTGCGTAAACCCCTGTGTGCTCACCCACAGAGCGGAACTCAACATCTCCTACTGCTAATGCTAGTAGATAGGATGGGATGGGCTGATTCATCTTAAATGAATAATATCCATCATCGCTCTTCTCAGTCGGATTCACGGCGCTCATTAGAGCCATTAGCCCTTTAGGGACTTTTACGAGAGCTTCATAAGTGAATCGTACACCTGGGCTGTCCTGACATGGGATCCAGGTTCTTGCAAGGATGGCTTGGCTTTGCGTAAAGAGGAATGGTTTCTCTCCTTCAACCCAAAGGAACGCATCAGCTCCAGGTTGAGTTTTATACGATATGCTCACTTCTTTAGTGCCGTGTTTAACCCCTATACTTAAAGGTGATCCTAGAAATGGTTGTTCCTCGCCGATTTCGAATGAAGCGGCCTCTCCGTCAACGGTAACGCTATTTACTTCTAATTCTCTAATGTCTAGGATGATTCTTTTAGCATCTGCTGATGTCTCTATGGTGTAAATTGCTGTTGCAGTAATAGTTCTAGTTGCAAAGTCAACATTAGCTAACCATTTTAAATGTGTGACCACCGCCTCGTCGGGTTTACTGAAACTGTGAAAATCTGTTGCTCTTTTCATATTTAAAATTGCTTGACTTCTTTTATCTAAGTTGTTATCTGATGTGTCCGATGAGCAGCTTTGAAAAGCAAGGATACTTAAAAGGCAAAGACCAAAACTGATAGCTATAGTTGAGTATTTCATGTTAAATTTTTATGGAACGTGTTAAAATTCGTCCGAAAACGACAAATAAGATGGTACCCAATGCTGTTTTTACAAGGAGTCCAGGAATGAAATCCTCAATCATGCATGTGTTAGGACGAATGGTATTAGCCCAAACAGATCCTAACAACAGAATTACGGATTGTGATACTAGTAGTATAACTGCTCCTGTAATGAAGGAAAATCTTTTGGGAAAATCACTTGTGGAGGCCCACTCCGATGCCGCTCCAGCAATTAATGCTCCAATAGGAAATGCTAGAAGAAACCCCCCTGTAATTCCTTGAAAATGCATCCAACCGGATGCCCCATTAGAAAATACAGGTAGCCCTAATCCGCCCACAAGTAAATAGATAATCACGGAAGCCACACCTATTCTTAGCCCGAAAAGCAACCCGAAAAACACTACAAATAGTGACTGAAGTGTTATGGATATATCATCAACAACATCAAAAGTTATATCTCCTAACATACTCATTGCTATAACAGCTAAGAGTGTAAAAACTACGTCATCAACGAGCTTATTCCCAGTCAGAGATAATTGTGTTCGATACATTACTTTAGGTTTAGTCTATAGTGTAATCAATAACATTATTGTCTCTATTAACATCAGCCTGGAGCATCATAGGATCCAATTCAATCCGTGAGATTATCTTACCCATAGACGGGATTACAATATCATATGTAGGGCTAGTCCATGCCCAGTCTGAAGCTAATGCTTCATCAGAGGCCAGTTCTCTGTGCCCTCTCATCATCACAAGAGGGATGTGCATTTTTACCTTTAACCCATCCGTGAATGTCACCTCTATGTCTTGGGGCATAGGCATCTTGCCCCGGCGCTCTAGAGTAATGGTTGTAGACATTATAGAGGATTCAACATTAGTGATGGCATAGTCAATGAAATGTGTCGTGTTGACGAAATATTGAAAGTACCAATCGAGTTCTATTCCGGAGATATTTTCCATTACCCTCTTGAAATCTGTTGGGCCTGGGTGTTTGAAAGACCAAAGCTTGAAATACTCCCTCATTCCTTCATTCCTCATACTTTCTCCTATTACTGCCCCTAACTGCTCGACCAGCACTTCTCCCTTGCTGTATGCTGCTACACCGTACGCTCTGTTGGTGGTGTAGTGATCAGCATGTGTGCTAAGAGCTTCTTCGTTGCCACTCTCAACCTGTCGTAAATAGCTGTAATACGAATAACCATGTTCGGCTCCACCAGGAATGGGCTTTTCACCACCGTCACCACCTTCGGATGCAAATGCGGGGAAGGATGCCATGCACTCACCTTCTATCCATGAAGTGAATCCCTCATCCATCCATTCGTACAGGCTCTCGTTAGTCGCTACTACAGCCTGGAACCAACTATGTGCCATCTCGTGAACGGTAACACCCACGAGGCTAGGTAAGGAACGGTTAGCTGTTACAAGAGTCACCATTGGATATTCCATGCCTCCGTCACCACCTTGAACAACAGTGTATTGAGGGTAGGGGTAGGGTCCTATAAATTCATTAAAGAACGCCATCGCTTTAGTAGCAAAACGTGGTAGTTCCTTCCATGCATCATTGTATTCTTTATCTGGTTGGTAGATGAAATTCATCTCTATACTGTCCACAACCTCAGTATATACTTTGAAGTCTTTATCAGCTGCCCATGCGAAATCGATAACGTTCTCTGCAATAAAATGCCAGTCTCCACTCTTCTTCGCTTCTTTGCGGGTAGATTGTAGGGTTCCCGTAGCCGCTACTTGATATCCTTTAGGGAGTTCGATGTGAACATCGTAATCACCCCAAACACCATGAAACTCGCGTCCTATATATGGATTTGTGTGCCAGCCCTCATGGTCGTATTCGCATAATTTAGGGAACCACTGAGTCATGCTGAATTCCACATCCTCAGCGTTCATCCACCCGCTGCGGCGAATTTGTCTTGGGATTTGTGCTGACCAAGTTAATTTAAACATGCACTTCACTCCGGGTTTTAACGTGGCAGGGAGTTTAGCGATGATAATGGTACCATCTTCTTCAATTGTACAAGGCATACCGTTCATAGTCATAACGTGAGGCTTAATCCAACCCCATTCATCACTCGGGAGAGTAGAGATTCTATCTCCCACACGGCTGTCGGGATCCTCAATAGTTCTAGATCGAACGTCCATCATACTGCCTGGCTGAAAGGCGTTGAAAAATGAGTGCCAGTAAACATACTCTAAGTTGTCAGGGCTGTTGTTGTAATACATCACCGTGAGTTCCCCTTCGTATTGATGGTTCTCTACATCCATGACGATGTTAATGTCATAATCTGCCCCTTGTTGCCAGCCAGGGTATTGTGCTAAAACAGAGTTGCTGTATAGTCCAACAATGAGTATTACAATTGGTTTAATCTTAGGAAGGAGGTTCATTGCTGTGTAGTTGTTTGATATCAAAATTAGCGCACTCTATTGAAGGATCAATTTTGTAAACCATCGTTCTTTTTATTTGAAGATGAGAAGGATTAATATAATGTAAAAATCTATCTAGTCTTCCAGGCCCAAATTGAACCACATATTCCATGCTCTCATAGTTTTCTTTGAACTCATTTACAAATTCACCTAAATGAGAATCTCCAACAAAGATGATGTAATTAGGCACTTCAACTTTGGAGTCAAGACAGTGAGTTCTTCTTTGCCCAAATACATCAGTGTTTATATCTGCAAAAGTGTAAGTACTCCAGTTGTCACAATAGAACCTTGGAGGTAAACAATTGCTATCAGTTTGGACATAAAGAAAGCTTCCTAAATCTCCCTCCATTCTAATGAAGTCCATTGCTCTTAATTGGCTTGTATTCTTAGAAGAGAGAGTGAATGGAACTAGAAGGATCAAGTTTATTAGAAAGCTGCTAGTAATGATGACTTTTGAAAGGGTTTTGTTTCTCTCAATTTGATGCCAGACCAATGATCCAACGATTACGATATATGGAAGTGCTGGCAGGATAAATCTTTCTTGTTTGTTTGGGAACAATGTGTGGAATAGCACAAACGCTAGTGATGGAATAACAAGCCAAGCGTATTTCCTCCACGATTTAAGATATCCAAAAAGGAAAAAGAATGATAATGGAGGTGCCGCAAGTGCAAGTATTACAAACAAATATGTTAGAGCATTTCCCTGAGGATAATTATCCGAGTTGCTAATATTGTAGTCTATATATGCTTTTAATTGAGCAAAAGGTTCTCCCCAGACGAACAAGTCTGTTGGTACTTGTGTTAGTGAGAAAACTAATATGGCTGATACTCCAATTATTGCGCTTTTTTGAGCCCAAACTTTCTTGTCAGAAATTTGAATAAAAAAGGCTATTACTATCCCTATGCCCATAACTCCAAGCTGGAATCTTAGTCCGGTGGCAATCCCAAGCCAAATTCCTGCAATAATCAGTGTTTTAGTTGTCCATGTGTTTTTTGTTAGAACCCAAGAAAAAGCAAGCAATGGAGCTATTGAAAATACTTCAATAATCTGATGAACACTAATTATAGGTAGCCAGGCAAGTGAAGCCATTAGTACTCCAGTAAGAACGGCAGGTTTGCGACCCCCAAGACTATTAGCAATCCTATAGGCTAAAGCAACTACAATTAAGCTGAAAAAACCGTGAATCAACCTCAGGATTAACATTTGCTCCCTGGGGTTGTCCATGCCTATAGCATCTACACCAATGAAATATAAATAGTGAAGTGAGGGATAGAAAAGATTTGTTGGGTGAGGTGTAGGAGTTTGTCCTGTACGAAATTTTCCAGTTTTCTCCTGAGACCACGATAGCCAATTGTTGTAGTCGTTACCGTCAGCCCAACTTGCTGAAGATTCCACAACTAGAAAATGGTCGTCGTGCATTAGATATCCTTCAGAATAGATAGCGGCAACTAATCTTAGAATAGCAGCTAGTATAAGGATGAATAGGAGAGGCCTTTGAGCTAAGGATTTTGCAATCATAATTCTGATCTAAGAGCTAGCATTTTTAGGATAACAACGGCAGCTTCAGTGCCTTTGTTGCCATGCTTGCCACCTGACCTGTCTTTAGCTTGTTCTGCGGAATTGTCAGTCAAGACACAGAACGCAACAGGCTTACCTGTTTTAATATTTACATCCTTAATTCCTTGAGCTACGGCAGAGCAGACATAATCAAAATGTGCAGTTTCACCCCTTATTACACTTCCAATTGCGATTACACCATCGATATCCAAATTCTCAGCTTCGAGAAGCATCTGAGAACCCAGTACTAGTTCGAAACTACCGGGAACCCACTTCGTCGTTACGTGTATCACTCCAGCTCTATTTAACACATCCAATGCACCGTCGAGCATGCCTTGCGTGTACTCTTTATTCCACTCAGACACAACGATGCCCACTTTAAAGCGGGCACCATTAGGTAGATCACTGGGATCGTAAGAACTTAGATTATTACCGACCGTAGCCATGTTAAATATTAAAGAGTAGCATTTAAAGCTTCTGCTGTAGCCTTGTACTTGCTTTCAGGATGGTCAGAAACAATATGAGTTAAAGCTATCTTCGCCTCAGGAACTCTATCTAATTCAATAAGAACTAGAGCTCGCTTGTAGTGTATGCTAGGAGCTAATACTTCGTGAGCAAGTCCGCCATCAGCTAAGTGCGCCGCGTTATCGAAATAACCCTCTGCAGCTGCGAAATCACCTAAGTCAGTGTAACAATCACCTATTCCTGTTAGTGCATATGGAGCGATGACGTCGTCATTTAGATCTACATTCTTAAATGCTTCAATTGCTACTTCGAACAGTCCCATATCACGATTAGCAATACCTACTTGGTAAGAAGCACGTGATGCTGCGTATGTTCCGCTATAATCTTCAATAATATCAACTAATCCTTCGGAGAATCCGTCCCCATATAGAGCAAAATCGATAGAATCTTTAGAGAAATAGTGTTCTGCTGTGAAGATTGCTTCTTCAGCTTTAGTATTAGCAGGGTCAAGGATAAGAGACTTTACTCCTATTGCTCCAATAATTAAAATTGCAGCTCCACCTATAAAGTAGGTTAATGCTTTACTATTCTTGTCCACAAACTGTTCAGTTTTTGTGTAAACTTCCCCAACGTTAATTTCGTTGTTATCTTTTCCTTTATTCTTAGCCATGATATTTTTTTCCTTATAGTAGGATACAGGCCGCAAAAATAAGAAATTCGCACTATGCAATTGAAATCTCTTCACATGATTAATTTTAAAAACCATTTAGGTGGGGATTTAGAATTTTCTAGCAGAGTAAATTGTTTGCTAGGAGATAACGGATCTGGCAAGACAAACATCTTGGATGCCTTGTATTATCTGTGTTTTTGTAAATCATACTTCAATCCAATTGATGCCCAAAACATAACTCATGGCGAGAAATTCATGATGATTAAGGGAGTGTTCGACAGGCTAGGAGAGAAGGAAATTATCAGTTGTGGGGTAAAAAAGGGCTCGAAGAAGGTCTTTAAAAGGAACGAAAAGTCATATTCAAGGCTTTTGGAGCACATTGGGAAGTTCCCTTCGGTGATTATCGCACCAGATGATTCTGAAATAGTCTGTGGCGGATCAGAAGTACGTCGTAAATGGATTGATATAGTGATTTCTCAATACGACAGATCTTATCTAGAGGCATTAGTTGATTATAACAAGTCTATAGCCCAAAGAAATAATCTATTCAAATATTTCGCGGAGAATAGAATCTACGATGCTGATATGATTGAGCCGTGGGATGTTAGAATAGCACCTTTAGCAGTGAAAATCGCTAATGAAAGGCGAAAATTCATTTCCGCATTCCTGCCCGTATTCGATAGTACCTATAAAGATTTGTCTGGAGGAGCTGAAGAAGTAAGCATGGAGTATAAATCTAATGTCATAGGTGAGGAAAAAGATTTCCTCGAGGTTCTAAACAATTCTAGAGATGAGGATAGGCGGTTGAGGAGAACAACATGTGGGATTCATAGAGATGATTTGGTCTTTAAAATTGGAGAGCATCCTATGAAAAAATTCGGTTCTCAGGGCCAGCAAAAAACCTTCCTTGTAGCTCTTCGCCTTGCGCAGCTTGAGTTTCTGGAAACCACTACTGGCATTAAGCCCATTCTTTTACTCGATGACATCTTCGATAAAATTGATGATAAACGTGCAGAAGCTTTAATGAGAAGAGTAACAGACGGTAGTTTCGGACAGGTATTTATCACAGATACTCACATGGGTAGAATTCCAGAGATGTTCAAATCTACTGGCGCAGAAGTCAGAGTTTTTGAGGTGAGTAACGGGGAAGTTGATATCTTGGAGTCGTGAAAAAAAGCTATTCTTCTGAAAATAAACCGAAGCGCTCTCAAAGGCGACGTAATTTCTATAGCAAAGCGAATCGGGAGAGCACACAACCACTAAAAAATGTAATCGACAACTTCCTTAAAGTCCATCACATGCATTCTAAACTCGACGAGGTAGATGTAGTGCTTGCTTGGAAGAAGGTTTTCGGAGATGTGATACACAAGAAAACCCGCCACCTCCTCCTCCAAAAGAACGGAACACTTGTAGCGACATTAGACAGCGGTCCATTAAAAGAGGAATTCTCTCTCAATAAGGATAAAATAGTTAAGATGATTAACGAAGAGATTAAAAGAGAAGTCGTTCTTAGTGTGCGTATCCGTTAATCACATTTAAGTCACTAACTTCACGTTATGCATTTTAAGAAATTGAAAAACTGGCTTATTCTTCCATTTTCGTTAGTGTTTATTGCTATCACAGCTTGGATTAGTCGTCCAGCTCATATCCACTCCGATGCCGATCCATATCACAGCCGAGTGTTCCTTTCCGCTTACGGAGGCCTCCCAGACACGCTCAACAGTCTTTTCACGGGCAGCGGAAAGTGTGCAGGGTGTCATGCTACTGATCCTAATTATTATGCCTCTCTCGCAGGCCAAACCTACCCAGCCACACCCATGCCCGATGCTCGCGATGTTAACCCCACTGATATGTGGCGCAGTTCCATCATGGCTAATAGTGCGAAGGATCCATTTTGGCGTGCTAAAGTTGCTCATGAAGTAGCAGTTAACCCCGAGCATCAATTAGCCCTGGAGGATAAGTGCACTTCTTGCCACGCTCCCCTCGGACATTTCGCAGCTAAACACGACGGTCTAACTCATTACACCATGGAAATGCTGGTCTCTGATAGCCTCGCCCTCGATGGAGTGTCCTGTGTAGCTTGCCACCAGCAGTCCGCCGATAGTTCTGGAGTATCCTTTAGCGGACAGCTATATTTCGACTCCGCAGCCATTTACGGCCCATACGGCATCGGCAAGGACGAGCCACTGATTTACGACCTTCCCATGATGACCTACTCAGGTTACACCCCCATGTACGGTTCTCATCTCGTAGAATCGACAGTGTGTGCAGACTGCCACACTCTCATCACTAACACCGTAGATCTCGACGGCAATCTCACCGGTGGCGAGTACGTCGAGCAGGCCACATATCACGAATGGGTTAACTCTGCCTACTCCGGTGAAGGGATAGATCTTCCGGAAGGCTCCGAAGTATTTGAAGGTACCTGTCAATCATGTCACATGCCTCGAATTACAGACCCTGTAATTATCTCATCCGGATATGCCTTCCTCGAGCCCCGCACCCCGTACGGTCTCCATCAGCTAGTGGGCGCTAATACGGCCATGCTTGAAATCATGCGCAACAATATCGAGCTTCTAGGCCTTACAGCTACTACAGAACATTTCGACAGTACGATTTTATGGACACAGCAATTACTCACAGAACACTCTGTTGAGTTGATTACTCCAGAAAGTTTTCAATTTATAGAATTGGACTTAGAATTAAATCCAACGATTAGTTTAAGGAATAAAGCTGGACATAAATTTCCGTCGGGCTATCCTTCAAGGAGAATGTTCATAGAGTTTATTGTTCATAACGAAACAGACACGGCTTTTCATAGCGGTAAACTCGACCCCACAGGTTCTCGCATTATGGGCAGTGATGACGTAGGTCTTGACGATTACGAACCACACTATGATATTATTACAGATGACAGTCAGGTTCAGATATATGAATTAGTTTCAGCAGATGTTGAGTCAAACCCCACAAACGTCCTTGAGCAAGCCGCTATCACGCTGAAAGACAATCGTTTAGTTCCTCTAGGTTTTAGTGAAGCTCATACTGCATACGATACCACTCAAATCAAGGGTAACGCCCTGCTTGACTGGAATTTTAACTATCAGAATTCCACTTATGGAACTGGTACTGACGATATAACTTATGTTTTTGATAACCCCATTTTGGCTATAGGTGGTTGGGATTGGGAGATTGCAATTAATATTTGGTACCAAAGTATGCCTCCAAGGTGGGTTGAATCAATGTTCGATTATGATGTACCTGAGATAAATGATTTTCGGCCTCTATATGAAGCTGGGGGCACACAGGCTGTGCTTGTCACTTCGAAAACAATCCCTATTACTTTTATAGGTGCTGTAGCAGATGTGGAGTCAGATTTTTCTGTTACGATTTCTCCTAACCCTGCTGTAGAAGGATTTACCACTATAAAGTGGTCTCACATTTCGCCAGACGCGATATTCGAAGTTTACGATGCCGCAGGATCGAGAGTAAAGGCAGGAACGATGAGAGAATCTAGTGGTGAGATGAGTTTAGAACTTCCCCGTGCAAAGGGTATCTATTTAGTAAAAGTTCATCACGACGCAGGGGTAGAGGTCATGAGAGTAGCAAGGCCTTAAGTAAGCCCTATAGGTTCTCGTTAGCTAAGTTAGCTAGCTCTGAACGCTCACCTTTCTCTAGTGTTATGTGGCAGTACAGGTCCTTTCCTTTAAGACGGTCGATAACATAAGTGAGTCCGTTTGACTGTTCGTCTAGGTACGGAGTGTCTATTTGTCGCACATCGCCCGTTAGAATGATCTTAGTGTTCTCTCCGGCACGAGTAATAATGGTTTTTATTTCGTGTGGGGTCAGGTTTTGGGCCTCATCTACGATGAAAATAACGTTTGATAGGGAACGTCCACGGATGAAAGCAAGCGGACAAATCTGAATCTTCCCTTGCTCTCGCATTTCTTCAATCGCTCTATATTTCCTTTCATTAGGACCAAACTGATTACGGATGTAATTCAGATTATCCCAAAGCGGCTGCATGTAAGGGTTTACCTTTTCTTCGGCGTCGCCTGGGAGAAAGCCGAGATCGCGGTTGCTGAGGGCAACGATGGGGCGAGCTAGGATGATTTGGTCGTACTGAGTGCGTTGCTCTAGGGCACCCGCGAGGGCTAGCAATGTCTTCCCTGTACCTGCGACACCGCAAATGGTGACTAGGTTAATGTCTGGATTTTGAATCGCATGGAGGGCAAATGCCTGCTCTGCGTTCTTCGGTTTGATGCCATATGAGTAACCCTTGTCAACCCGCTCAATAACCCGTTTTGACTCGTTGAAATAGCCTAGGGCGCTAGATGAGCAGTTCCTCATTATATAGAAGTGGTTGTTCGCTCTCTGATCTCCCAATACTGAAATTTTCTTTGACTTTCCAGAGACGTACATCTTACGAATTACTTCAGAGTCCATCCCCTCAAGGGTGGATTTACCGGTGTAAGCGAACGTCATATCCTTCACCTTTCCAGTTTTGTAATCCTCTGCAGGTAGGTTCAGCGCTTTCGCTTTAAGCCTCAGGTTGATGTCCTTAGAAACTAAAGTAACAATAGCATTTTTTTCTAGTTTCTGAAGTGAAATAGCTGCGTCCAGAATTCTGTGATCATTAGTTTTCTTTCCGAACACTTTATCAGCTTCACTAGTGTGTTTAGGATCCTGAATAATTATCCTTATTTCTCCTCCGCGTCCATTATCTAAAGGGATCCAGTCCTGAAGCATATAGTCCTTACTTAATCTGTCAATGATTCGAATGGTTTCACGCGCTTCGAAATGCTTAGTCTCGTTCCCTACTTTGAAGTTATCGAGTTCCTCTAGTACGGTTATAGGAATGGCTATTTTATTGTCTTCAAAATTATTAATCGCACTGTGATCGTATAGAAGTACGCATGTGTCAAGCACGAAGATTTTTGTCTTCACCTTTTTCGAGTCTTTTGCGTTTCTCTTTGAGGTCTTACCCATTTCTGGAACTTGTGCTAATGCAGCCATGAAGTGTAATTGTTTCCGGGCATTCCTGTTATTTACCGTTGCAAATTGGAAGCGGCCCACATTTATATTTTACTCACTCAAAAGTTAGTGATGACTTCAAAGTAATTCACTATTACTCAGCAGCCACTTCTCCACAGGTGGTATAATGATAAATTTTTATTACTGTGTTTACTGGTGTTTTAGGACCAAACTTTCTCAGCCAGACATTTTGGCAACAGTGTTGCCACCTTTCACTCAACCTACTCTTCCTCGAATATAATATCCTCATTATCATCCTGTTTGCCTGGATTTTGGAACACCTCAATAAGACCATCAGGAATCTCCACTTTCAAAAGTTTAGCGCTTCTATCGACTTCGATTTTGAAATTTACAGGGAGGGGGAGGATGACATCTGTCCCGTTCACATCAACTTCAAGGAGTGGATAAGGTCCATGATCCAAAACCCTTTTTGCAATCCCGATATCTTCTCCCGTAGCTAGATCTTCAACCCTCCAACCTGGAATTTCATGGAAATAGAATTTATCGCTTTTCAACACAGGCAATTCGCTATTAGGCAAATAAACACTTTTCCCGCACAACGCCCGAGCGGCTTCCTCAGTTGTAACTCCTTCAACTACCGCCACAAACCTATCCTTGTGAGGCTTGAGTTTTGAAATCATATATGGCACCAGTTGTTTTCTCTCTTCAACCCAAACCACTTCTATTCCCTTATAAGGAGTGCTGTCATCAACATCCATCCACAGTACTACTTCTCCAGAGTATCTAAAAGGTTTTGTGAACCTCCCTAAAATAAATCCGTCTTTGACGTTCATTGAGTTGGCGTTATATCGTTTTGCAATTTACTATAAACAACAAGGGCCACCGATTTGGTAGCCCTTGTAATTCGTTTGAAGTTTAAGATTAAGCCTCAGCTTCACCTTCTTTCTTCTCTTCTTCAGCAGCCGGAGCCTCTTCAGCAGCAGGTGCTTCCTCAGCAACCGGTGCTTCCTCAGCAGCCGGAGCCTCTTCAGCCACAGATGCCTCTTCAACAGCCGGAGCCTCTTCAGCAACAGGTGCTTCTTCAACAGTCGGAGCCTCTTCAGCAACAGGTGCCTCTTCAGCAACAGGTGCCTCTTCAACAGCCGGTGCCTCTTCAACAACAGGAGC
>Ga0115000_10000891_pt1 | contig 27205 bp, 32 predicted proteins | sample ArcticOcean_MG_C_6_FD_89690 | JGI IMG/M metagenome (GOLD analysis project Ga0115000, IMG submission 89690) | Marine microbial communities from western Arctic Ocean - ArcticOcean_MG_CB8_128 | ecosystem: Environmental > Aquatic > Marine > Oceanic | place: Arctic Ocean: Canada Basin | collected... | reverse complement strand
TCAATCTCTGATAAGTTTAAGGCAATGCCAGGTACAGCAAACTACACAGCATTCAATACTAATCCATATGATACATGGAAGTCTGCATTCAGAGAATGTACCAAACTATCATCAAGTGTTATTCAAAAGTCTAAGAAAGATGAGAGTGATGAACGTTTAGAAACTTGGTGTACCATAAATAATGATGCGAAGTTTGGTGAATACGCTATTAAAGGTGCAAATGCAGGAAGAGAATACGGAACAAAACATGCGGGTGATGAAGATGCATTAAGTAAAATTAATGACTATGACTGGTTGAACAAAAAGTTCAAGGAAGATACTAATGAGTAAATCAACAATTAAAGATAAGAGAAGAGCAAGAAGAGGCGAAAGAAGTATAGTTTCCAACGAGCAACTATACGATTCGTTTACTAAAGAGCCAATAGAAGAAACATCTGAATATATCCAAGATATAGAGATGAAGTCTGTAGAACGAAAAAGATTTCGCCAGTTGATTGGTGCAGAGTATGACTATGAGACAATGGCAGTTAAATACTCTGAAACGAATGTAGCACAACAGTTAGGCAACTATAGACAAGCAATGGAATTTCTTGCACATTGCACTCTGCCAAAGACTGAAGAAAACGACAAAATTGTAGATAAACTTAAAGGGTTAATATATAGTTATCCTAATGTGGACATGAGTTCATTCATTAATAAACACCATGCAATAACATATTCTTGGTTAATACAAAACATTACTAGAGTTTATGGAGAGAAATACTTAGGAACTGGATATATATTAGGTGGTGGCATGGGAATATTAGGTGCCATGTTACTAGACACAAAACTAAGAATAGAAAATCTTAGAAACTTTGACATCAATGGAACTTGTAAGTTCCTTGCTGACGAAATGATGCAGAAGGAAGTATTACAAGACTGGAAATTTAAAGCATCATGTCAAGATTTATTCAGTATTGATTATATAGAGAATGAGTTAGAAGTAGAACTTCCAAACGGTTCAATGTCAAAGAAGTTTAAAGAAGTACCGGGAATGGTGATTAACACTAATGTCAGTTTATTAAGAAACCAAGATGATTGGTATCAAATGATACCAGATACACGAAAGGTAGCAATTATTGGTGAAGGCGGCGTAGGTGAGATTGTTCGTCCATTTAGTAGTTCTCAATCATTTAACGAAGCATTTCCAATGACATTTGAACAATACACAGGAACTATGACAATAGATGATAAGCAATATTATCTTAAAATAGGATTAAAATAATGCAACCACATGAAATAGTAGATAGATTATCAATATTATATGGCAACAAACATCCCGTTATTAATAGCCTAGAGCGGGTAACAAACACTGAAGTGTTAAGTGATATATTTGTTCTGTCATCATATCTCTTAGGTAAAGAACATAGAGAAACAGTGAGTGCATTAAAGAACCTAGTTTATGAACGTAAGCCAGAAGATAACATATTTGTATTGTTTAAAGTAATCAACGCAATCAGAGAAGACGATGAGGCATTACATGCGTTACGCAACATATGTAGTTCTTCTGAAATAAATGTACCTGTGTTATTTAAAGTTATAACTTCTATCTCTGGTGAAAATGAAGTATTAAATGCCCTACAAAATGTATGTAAATCTTCTGAACTAAACATTCCTGTATTGTTTAGAGTTGTTACTGCCATAACAGGTGAAGACGAGGCAATAAATGCACTACAAAATGTATGCGACTCTACAAATTTTGTAAAGATGCAAACAGAACTATTGTTTAAGTTGATTATCAATCTACAAGATACGAATGAGGATGTTCTAAGTGCGATAAAGAATTTGGTAACTTCGGCAGCAGAGCCAGATATGTTTTTATTGTTTAAAGTATTACAAGCAATCGATGTTGATAATGAATGGATTGGCACATTAAAAAGTGTAACGTTATATAAGAATAATATACCAAAGTTAGCACATAAGTTGACTGAAGAAAAGTATACTCTTCCAGTAAACATGGGAAAGATGGTAAAGAGATTTGAAGGCAAAGCGTTAACAGATTCATTTAGTAGAGGACAACTCAGAAGTAAATTGTGGGTGAGTGATACAGTCAATGACCTAGATATTAGTTTGGGTGATATGGTTTATGTATGTGCTGGATGGTACGGAGTATTACCAGCGATATTGTTTGAAAGAAACAAAGTAGAGAATATATTAAGTTTCGATTCAGATGCTTCAACTGATAATCCTGCTGACACACTAAACAAAGAGCAGACAATTGATGGATTAAGATTTAAGGCAGTAGTACAAGATATTCACACATTGAAATATAAAGATGAATCATTTGATGTCAATCATTATCAATATACAGAGATGACTGAATTTGACAAAACTACTCAATCAATGCCTGTTAAGATGGATGCGACATGTGTAATCAATACAAGTTGCGAACATATCGTAGACTTTGATAAATGGTGGGCAGGTATTCCAGATGGTATGTTAGTGATAATGCAGAACAATGATTTTGATGACGAAGACCATGAACATGCAGAGGATACAGTAACTAGTTTAGAAGAATTCTCTAAGAGATTAAATGTATCTGAAACATTATACGAGGGCACACTAGCATTAGATGAATACAATCGTTACATGGTGATAGGCAGAAAATAGAATGGCACGAGTGAGAGAATTTTATGTTCCAACCGGTGCGGCAAGTAATTTTCTTGCAGGTAAATGTTTGTGGGCTGAAGATGACGGGTCTGCGATTACTAATACACATCACGAAGAAAGAGAGAATGAAATTAATGAGTACTTTATTCAACGGTCAAGAATTAAAATCACTGAACATATCCAAAGAACCAAGGACAATGGCTATATTATTCCAACCACATATCACCATGATATTAATATTCATAATGAATGGACTGGTAGGCCTCTTGATACCGAGAAGTATCTAGTAAAAGAGACTGATAATATTTTGCTTACATTGAAACAACTAGATGCAGAAATTGATTTGCTGGAAACAACACAACCAGATGAATGGTTTTCTAAACCCAGTAGCAAACTAAGAAAAGATATTATTAATGGAGACATTTATTCTTTTTGGAAAGAAACATCCACTCACCAGTATCAGGCATTTTTAAGTCAATTTGGAGAACTTGGTAATAGTAATCCTGATATATACCAAAATAAACTAATAACTAAAGTTCAAGAATATTTTACAGTGTGTAGAGAATTTTATTTTAAGTATTGTATTGACAAAGGATGGAATTCTGATATAATAACTCATGTGCATCCAAAAAGATTGATGCCTAATATAAAATTTCCAGATAAGGGCAAAACATTAGCAATGAATATAGGCAATCTGATTTTCTATTGCACTGCATTATCTATGATAAAGAGTGACACTTTAGACAGAGAAAGACTCATGAAGTATAATAACTCTGTACATGAAGATGATAATGTAAAGTTTTCTGATGATGCTGTTGATTACCGTAAGATATTCTTTAAGAACGATAGAGATGAAATAAGAAAAATGTATGAGTTCTTTGGTAACGAAGAATATTTTGATAATAATGAAACAGTAATACTGTCACAATTTAAACAGTACAACGACAAAAATGTTGACTTAATAATCGCACATGACCTAGGAGTGTTAATCGATGGATAAGAAATACAGAATAGATAAGATAAACTCATATAATGGATGGGATCCACTAAAGCAGGTAATTCTTGGTAACATTTATAAGCCGGAGTTCTTTGAAGATTTACCAGACCCTAGAACTAGAGACCTGATGCAACAATTGTTATATGAAACACACGAGGACTTAGACAATATTCAAAAGACTATGGAAGACTTGGGTGTTGATGTTGTTAGAACTCCTAGTAACGCAACAATGGTTTCGGGTTTATCTAAGGTGGGAAACAGTGAGATACCAGAACATACTACAGTTATGGAATGGTGGGAAAGTGAGAGAGATAGTGGCAGAAAGTTAAATGGCATTCCAAAACCTTGTCTTGCACCTAGAGATATGTTTATTACAATGGGTGATAAGTTATTATATACATGTGGATATATTGGAGAGCCATCAGATTTAAGACATGTTCTTCCTCTCTCAGAGAACTTGATTAGTCCAGATGTAATGGACATGAGATTGGCAAAACAAGACAACACAATGACTATGCAAGAATGGACTTCTAAGCGTGGACCATTCAAACTGTCAGATGAATATATGAAAGAACAAGGATTTGACCCAGCATGGAATGAACCAAGAGATGGGTTTAAACCACCGGCTGATAAAAATCATAAGTATTACCAATATCTAAAATCTACACATGCATTTTGGGCGCCAACTGTTACTCGGTGTGGCGACAGATTGATTGTTGATAACCTAGATGTTAAAAACCTTTCTAGCGTAATGGAACAAATGTATCCTCAATTTAAAACACCAAATGTTGCAATTGGCGGACACAATGATGGCACATTTAACTTACCTAAACCTGGTCTGGCAATATGTGCGCCATGGATGCCAGATGAAGCATTCAAAAATACATTACCTGGTTGGGATATACTTAGAATTCAAGACCCAGAAACTATTACATCTGATTGGGGACCATGGTCTCATCAAAAGCAATTAACACAAGGCAGATGGTGGACACCAGATATGGCAGAGAACCCAGAGTTTGCAGATTATGTTGATAATTGGTTGTCTGATTGGGTAGGTCTATCAGAAGAAACAGTTTTCGAAGTTAATATGTTGAGTATAAATGAAAGCACTATTCTATCTTTGAACTACCAAAAAGAAGTACATAACAAACTACAAAAACATGGCATTGAACCTATCTATTGTAGGTTCAGACATAGAAACTTTTGGGATTCTGGACTACATTGTCTAACAGTTGATACTGTTAGAGAGGGTGGCATGCAGAATTATTTTGAATAGTATGGATCCAACTGCTGTAATAGAAAACGTACAAGATGATAGTATCTGGCACAATTCTTTGTGGGTAAACAAGAAAGAGAAAGTCTTTTTTGTTCCTATATGGAGATGTGGCAATACTTCATTTATGTTTCTTGCAGAAGATTACGGGTTTGAATTAACTAGAATGACACAGTGCCACCTGAACTCATATACTGGATTTGCTTTTGTAAGACATCCAATGAAAAGAATAATAGGACAATTGTACAGAGCATACGAAAACAATAATAGTGATAATATAATTCCAGAGGTACACCGAACAACTAATTGGGACTATAAAGATTATAAAGATACGAGTCTAATTGTGAAAGAGTGCGGAAGATTATTACAAGAGGCGAAGAAAGGCAACTTCGTGGATGCTCATATGCTCCCTCAGTATAAGTTTTTAGAGAATTATTTTTGTAAACATATTATAGATTTAGATGATAAACAGCCAACAGTAAGTCACACTTTTATCAATGAAGTGTTAGTAGATTTTTATGCTACTCATCTTTCACTCGACGGAGTTAAGAAACACAGACAACAAGTAGAAGATAGATTTTTAGGAATAGCAAAATCAAAAATTCTAACTGAAGAAAACTTAGACATCATTAAAGATATCTATCAAAAAGATTATGAGTTATATGATACAATTTAGAGAATTATATTTTCAACGAGGAGCAGGTGGACATTTTGTGGCAAATAAATGTTTGTGGAATGGACACGCAGAAGATAAACTTAATCGAAATGAGTATGGGGCGGTGATGTATAAAACTATTAATGCCGCAAATAATGATGCAATCGTGCATAAAGGTTTTCTTAATATAAAAACTGAAACTAACAAAGTACTTTCGGTAATAGAGAATACAATGAACACACCAGTAACTGGTATTAAAGAAAGAAATAGAATATTTCTAGAACTTAAAAAGTTTTATGATGATGGATGTACTAATTACTTGACCGTGGTAGATGGAATGTTTAATGGAGTAAAATCTTTTAAATATTTAGAACAGACGTTGCCTAGGGAATGGGAAGTCATAGAAGAATACTTTAGACAATGTAAAAACAGTTGGTATAGAATGTTTGAAAAGAATAAATGGAGTTTGCATTCTGTGACACACGAACATCCACATGCTTATGTATCTTCTAAGTTAAATCTACCTATCAATATGAAAACTATGGCCTTTGAAGTTGATGCAGTTACTGATGTGTATGTTAGATTATTAGCAGATATGAAAGGTGGCATACTACAAGAGCCTGCATGGTATTTGACATCACATGAGGATTATAATAACAAGAGTGCTAGACTTTCAGACGAAACTATTAGTTATAGAAAGGTGTTTTTTGATAATGATGAGAACGAGATAAAAAGATTATATGCCTTTTTTGATAACTTAGAATATTTTGAAGAAAATAAAATCGATATCATAAAAGACTTTAAAAAATATCACAACTTTAATATACAGACATTAGAAAGTCAATCTGTTTTTGTACCGAAGGTAGTTTATGACATCTTTTAGAGAATTTTATGTCCAGCCTGGTGCAGCCAGCAACTTCATAGCAGGCAAATGCCTATGGACAGAACAAGCAGAGGTGCAACATGGGCAAGACACAGAGATAGATGTGCCGACAAATGAATTCTATTTTCAAAGAGAAAAGTTATGGAATGCTTATGAAGTTCATTCGACTGGTAACTATGGAATTAGTTTATTTGATTCATTTGAATCGTCACGAGAATTGATTGATGAAACTATCATAATAAAGCCACTATTGGCAGAACTACATGAGTATATGGACGATGAACACAATCAGCGACCAATTGTAATAGCCTATATTGACCATCTATGGAGAGGTGATTGGTCTATGCACACGTATGGATGCCTTGACGAATTTTATACAGATAGTGCATTAGATGACGAGAGATACTTGTATCTAAGAACTAGAGTACAAGACTATTTTGCTATGTGTAGAGAATATTATTTTAAATTATGTGAGGCAAACAATCTAAATTCGCATATTATTACTCATTGGGGTCCTAACGAATCAATTTCGCCTAGACTGAAATTGCCTAAAGATTTCAAGTCTTTGGGAATGGAACTAGACGAGAGAACATATCTGATAACTCAAAGATTGAATCAAATCAAATCCACAGAGACTAATCACAGAGCAATAAATAGAGATGGAATACAAGAGTTATTAGTAATAGCAAATAGATGTTTAGAGTCTTGTGATGACACTGTTAGTTATAGAAAGATATTTCTTGATAACGATGGTGATGAAATAAGAAAGATGTACTCGTTCTTTGGTAATGAAAAACAGTTCGATATGAATAGAGATGTAATAGAAAAAGAGTTCAAAGAATATAACGATAACAATATAGCAGTATTAGAAAACAACAATGAATTTATATAACTACGAAGATATAAGAGCAGTTCACTTAGAAATCACAGAGAAGTGCCAAGCATCTTGTCCAATGTGTGACAGGAATGTTAAGGGTGGGCGTGATAATCCTAATCTAGGCGACAAGAATGGCTTACATGAATTGACTGTAGCAGATGTTCAAAAGATATTACCACCAGAATTTGTTAAACAACTTGATAGACTTTATATGTGTGGCAATTTTGGTGACCCTATTATAGCATCTGATACATTAGAAGTATTCAAATACCTAAGAGAACAAAATTCAAACATGTGGTTAAACATGAATACAAATGCTGGTGCAAAGAAAGAAGATTGGTGGAGAGAACTAGCAAAGACATTAGGTGACAAGGGACATGTTACTTTTTCTTTTGATGGATTAGCAGATACAAATCATTTATATCGCCAAGGTGTTAATTGGGATATAGCATGGAGAAACGCATTGGCGTTCATAGGAGCGGGAGGTAGAGCCCATTGGGATTTTCTCATCTTTGCACACAACGAACATCAAGTAGAAGAAGCAGAAGCAATTGCAAAAGAAACAGGCTTTTTTAAATTCATACCAAAGAAAACTGGTAGATTTTACTCTACTATAAAAAAGACTGGTAAAGAAGAACATCAAGCAATGAATCGAAAAGGCGAAGAACAACAACTTTTACAAAAGCCAAAAGAAGTTAAGTTTCAAAATAATGCGATTAAAGATATTATAAAATTAGAAGAGAAGCATGGTTCTTTAGAAAAATACTTCGACAACGTAACCATCAAGTGTAAGGTTGCAGCCGAAAAGAGTATGTATCTCAGTGCAGAAGGATTAATACTTCCGTGTTGTTGGGTTGCAGGAAGTATGTATAAGTTTTGGCAAAAGCCAGGCGAGAATCAAGTCTGGGAATTACTACAACAATCTGGCGGCAAAGATGTGTTTGATGCTAAGAAACACGGAGTAAAAGCAGTACTTGGTAATGAATATTTCACGGGTAGATTAGTTGAATCATGGGACAAAGCAAATACTCATTTGGGTAAACCAATGGTATGTGCCCAGAAATGTGGTGAAGAATTTGATGCCTTCAAGGCACAATTCGAGAAAACTACGTAGATAAATACAGTATATAATAATATCAGAAGGTAGCGAATGACTAATAAAAATGTTGAAAACTGGCGTAAGAGAACTGGAGCACCAACAGACACCTTCTGTTTATTGCCTTGGGTACATCTAAGCACAAGACCAAACGGACACATGCGAGTATGTTGTACAGCCAATGCAAGTAGTGTCGGCGCAACAAATGATAAAGTGCATGGTGGTGAAGTAGGCGTTCTCAAACAAGCAGATGGTAAACCAGCAAACTTAAATGTAACTGACTTAATGAGTAGTTGGAATAACGACTACATGAAGAATGTCAGAACTACAATGTTAGCCGGCGAGAAACCAGCGTCATGTTTAAAATGTTATGCAGAAGAAGATGCAGGTCATATGTCTAAACGATTCTGGGAAACAGAATATTGGGCAAGACGTGTAGACTTAAAAGAAATCATAGAAGAAACTTCAGTAGAAGGAGAGATTCCACCAAAGATTCGTTACTTAGATTTACGTCTAGGTAGTAAGTGTAATCTAAAATGCATCATGTGTTCACCACATGACAGTTCAATGTGGGTTCCTGATTGGATTAAATTACATCCAAGTATTGAAAACGAATCACTAAAAGAAACAATGCAATGGGGCAAGAAAGGCCAAATAGATGGCGCCTCATATAACTGGCATAAAAAGAATACTGCTTTCTGGGAACAGTTGTATGAACAGATACCTCATATGAAGCAATTATACTTTGCTGGTGGTGAAGCAACAATTATTGAAGAACATTATACATTACTTGAAGAGGTCGTCAGATTAGGATATGCACCGGGCATTGAACTAAGATACAACTCTAATGGTGTTGAGATGCCACAGCGTTTGTTTGATTTATGGGATAAGTTTAAACGAGTAAGATTTCATTACAGTGTTGATAGTATTGGCGCCATGAATGATTACATTCGTTTCCCATCAGAGTGGGACCACACAGTGAAGATGTTTCACTTACTTGATAACACAGGACCTAACGTAGAAGTTACAGTTGCATGTGCAGTTCAAGCCCTAAACATATATTATCTTCCAGACTTTATTAAGTGGAAGTTAGAGATGAAGTTTAAGAAGATTAACATGTGGCCGTTCGGTGCAGGCATGATTAACTATCACTTTGTTTATCACCCACCACACTTGAATGTCAAAGTATTACCCAATTGGTTCAAAGAGATGACACGTGCTAAGTTTGAGGTGTTTATTGAATGGTTAGAAGAGAACTGGGAACTAAGTACCCGAGGCTCTGAAACAACCTACGAAGAATGGCGCCAAGCAAATTATGGTGTTAAAAGATTACAAGGTATGTTATCATTCTCAGAAAGTGGAGATTGGAGCAGAGAACGTATGCCAGAGTTCATTGAGTATATTGAGAAGATGGATGCTATAAGAGATACAAACTTCAGAGATGTATTTCCTGAGATGGCACCATTGCTAGATTGGAAACCAGAAGATGGTGATGACTGGGATGGCGAATTTGATGACAGACTATTAAGAGAACTAGAAGATAATGGATTTCATGTTAACTCAGACGAACTAAACAGAGACGGAGAATAAATGTCAGTAAAATTAATATCACATAGTACAGCACCAAAAGATTCAGAGTTAGATAATGTACAGGACTTAATTGCCTATTGTGCCAAAGTGAGTAACCCAAACAATCAAATCAATAAAGAAACAAGTGAGAAGTTAATTAAATTTCTCATTAAACATAATCACTGGTCACCTCTTGAGATGGTTAGTGTATGTTTAGAGATTGAAACGACACGTGACATTGCACACCAAATCGTAAGACATAGAAGTTTTGCATTCCAAGAGTTCAGTCAGCGTTATGCCAATCCAGAAGAGATGGGTGACCAATTCGTAACACGTGAATGTCGTTTACAAGATACAAAGAATAGACAAAACAGTATTGATACTGAGAACATGGAACTTATTGTTAGTTGGGATGAAAAGCAACAAGAAGTTATTGATAAAGCCAAAGAGGTTTATGATTGGGCAATTGAAAATGGCATTGCTAAAGAACAAGCAAGAGTGGTACTCCCAGAAGGTTGTACTAAGACACGTCTATACATGAATGGGTCGGTTCGTAGTTGGGTTCATTACATTGAATTGCGTGGTGCTAATGGCACACAAAAGGAACATATGGAAATTGCTCATGCATGTGCAAAAGTTATTGCAGAGATATTCCCATTAGCAGGAGAGTTAGTAGAGTGAACAAAGGTTATCTTCTTTGTAGTGGTGTTAGACTTGACTTAAAGAATGGACCTGTAGGAATAATGTTAAGTGGTGGAGTAGATAGTGCTATACTATTATACTATCTAATGAAGTATACCACTGACACTATTCATATCTACACTACTGGAAGTAATAAAAAGTTTAGAAGAAACTCAATTATTGCACCAAGAGTAGTAGAGAAATGTATACAACTAACAGGAAATAATAACGTGGTACATCATATACATTATGATGAGTCAGCAACAGATAGTTCAATGATAGATGCGCCACAAGAAGATATAGATAAACAAAAAATAAATATAGTGTACGATGGAACAACAATGAATCCACCATATGATATAGCAATGAATTTAGTGCCAGTAGTAACTAATACGAATTCAGATGGAACAGTGTCTGAACATACAGCCACTCCAGATATGAGTAGAAGTGATGCGGGTGATAATAAAATGTGGTATAATGATGATAAGTTCTATCTGCCATGGGCTAATACAGATAAGAAAGGCATCGCACAGATGTATAGAGATGAAAATCTAATAGAGAGTTTATTACCAGTGACAAGAAGTTGCGAATGGGATCCAACTTGTGATTACTATGATGTAATAGGAACAGCAGACCCAGGTTTACTACATTGTGGTGAATGTTGGTGGTGTAAAGAACGAGAATGGGGATTTAAATAAGGATATATTATGAGTAAAGATTTCGATAACGTACCAAAATCAAAAGGTAACACACTTTGTCCAATGCCATGGAACTCAATCAATCTTAGAAATAATGGTGATTTGAGAATATGTTGTAATACGAATTCGTATTCACCTCAACGTGGCATAATGAAGAAAGAAGATGGCACACCTTACAACGCAGGACGTGATGATTTTAATGTAGCCAGAAATGCTGGGCTATTGAAAGATGTTCGCAAGACTATGATGGCAGGCGACTGGCACCCAGAATGTGAACGTTGCAGACAAGAAGAAGTTAACGGCATCAGGTCGAGACGAGAATATGAAACTGAAGATTGGGGACTTTCTGAAGAACGAATCCATGAAGTTACGGAAGAAGATGGTACACTTGATGTTGAAGAACAAAACATTGACTTCTTTGATATTCGTTATGGTAATTTCTGTAATCTAAAATGTCGTATGTGTGGACCCACAGATTCACATAAGTGGTATGATGATTTTGTAAAGGTAACTGGAAGAACTCACTACAAAGATACACATGATGTAATTCAATTAACCCAGAATAAAAAGGGCAAATGGGCTACTGACCAATATGATTGGTTTAAGAATGCTGACCATTATTGGGAACAGTTTGACAAGTATTGTACCAAGGCTAAGAAATTATATATTGTTGGCGGAGAACCATTAATCATTGCTGAACATCAAGAGAGTTTAGAGAAGTTAGTTGCGAGTGGTAATGCACATGAAATACAATTAGAATACAATACAAACTTAACAATGGTACCTGATAGATTAGTACACCTATGGGAAAAGTTTAAACAGATTCGTATAGGCGTGAGTATTGATGGATGCAATGAAGTGTTTGATTACCAAAGAACACCGGCAAAATTCCCAGCAGTATATAAACACATGAAAACATTGAACGACAACCCAACTATCAATTTGAAAGCATGGTTTGCCTTCACAGTAACTCCAATGAATGTATATCATATGCCCGAGTTTATGAAATGGAAACTAGAAGAGTCTGGACTAAGTAAGTTCAATCCTCATCACAGTCCACGACCAACTATAACACAGCATATGTGCCACTCACCAAAATACTATAACATTAAAGTATTACCAGAAAAGAACAAACGAGAAGTAGTTGAGTTGTATGAAGAATATAAAGACTGGGTAAAGGCGAGTGACCATCCAGAGAAAACTAAGAGACACTTCTGTACCGTGTTAGATTCAACTGTTAGATTTATGATGAGTGAAGACTATTCTGAAGAATGGTTACCAGAGTTCATTAAGATGACAAAGGCACTTGACGAAACTCGTGACCAGAATATATTAGATATCGTTCCTCAATACAAGGATATATTTAAGTAATGAGAACTAGTCCATATTGTAAAGCACCGTGGATAGGCCTGACATACGAGAGTACTGTCGGATGTAAGCCATGTTGTGAATGGAGAGGAGATGAGAACAGTTCATTTCCTGGCAATTACACGGACTATGTTAAATCTAATTACTTGAAGAACTTCAAAGCAATGATGTACGAAGACGAGATGAACAAAGGATGTCAACAGTGTATAGACTTTGAAGAAAGGACCCTAGAAGACCATCCATCACGTAGACAGAAATATGAACCATATGAAATCAACGAACATGGTGATAATAAAATTGTTCGCTTTGATTATAGAGCAGGAAACAAATGTAATCTAATGTGTAGAATGTGCCATCCAGAGGCATCTTCTTTGCGTGAAGAAGAAGAAATTAAACATGGCAACATTCAATCTATATTCAGAGTAGAAAGCACTGATGATGCGTATGGCATAGACTTGTCGGGATGTGAAAAACTAATGATATTAGGTGGTGAACCTTCTATTGATTTAGGTGTAAGAAAATGGATTAATCATATTAAAGATATAGACATGGTAGTGAACGTAACTACTAACGCAACAAACACATCAAAGAAATGGTTCGATACTCTACGTCAATTGAAGAAACTAGAAATAAATTTATCAATTGATGGAACAGGACAGGCACAAGACTTTCAACGAAAGGGCAGTGACTGGAAAGAAGTAAAATCTAATATAATAAAATACAGAGATGAATGGAGAAACGTGACTATCCAACTAACAGCATCAGCAATTAACTTTACTATGCTAGATACTTGGTGGGAAGAAATGATGGAACTTGATGTTGCTATACATTCTAACCCAGTGCTGTTTCCAAAAGAATACAGTCTTCGTTGTATTCCAGACATATACAAAGAGGAACAAGTAACCTGGTTAAAGAATTGGATAAAAAAAGTAGACACAGGCAGCACTATTGGTGCAACTGAACTCAATAAGATTACAGATTGGGATGAATGGAAGAGTCATAAAGTTAGCCGCCAGATAATAGAAGCAAACGTTGCCATTGGTATACTTGAGAACAATGCGTACAGAGAAGATTATAATAAAAAATTTAAACATCAAGTTAAGATTATGGATGGGTGGAGAAACGAAGACATAGGTGAATTAGATTACAGATTTAAGGAGATATTACATGCGTGATAAGCCATATTGTAATGCCCCTTGGCTTGGTTTATACTACGAAGGTACAGTTGGTCTAAGACCATGCTGTGAGTGGAATACTAACTCATTTCCTGGCAATTACAAACAATATACTGAATCTAAATACTTAAAAGACTTCAAACAGAATATGTATAATGATGAACCTGTACCTGGTTGTATAGAATGTACACACAATGAGAAAATAGGTGGTCACTCCAGAAGAAAATACTATGACAAGTTTACAGATGTAGATTATGAAGCATCTGGGTTACAGTACATAGCGAGAATGGACTTTAGAGCAGGCAACAAATGTAATATGATGTGTAGAATGTGCGGACCAACAGCATCATCTTTACTTGAAGAAGAAGTTATAGAGTCGGGTGCCCAAGAGATAGGGTTTATAAAACACTTAGATACGTCAGATGTATATGATTTAGATTTGGGAAATTGCAAAGAAATATCTATTCTTGGTGGCGAACCATCAATTGATTTAGACGTAAGAAAATTTATGAACCATATTGCTGATAATTATCCAACCATTAAAGTTATGGTCACAACAAACGCAACTAATGCCTCAGATAAATGGTTTAAAACTTTGTTAAGATTTTGTGATAAACCAGGCTTACAGATTATATTGTCAGTAGATGCTGCCGGACGAACACAAGACTTCCAAAGAAAAAGTAAAATTAGTTGGGATACAATCAAAAAGAACTTAGTAAAATACAGAGAGATGTCAAAAAATAATGATGACTGTTCAATCTCTATTCAATTAACATGTTCTGCTATCACTATGGTAACGATAGATACTTGGTGGGACGAACTATCAAGTTTAGGCATAACAATAGAACCTAATCAAGTTTGGGGGCCAGAAGGAATGGCTATATCATGTATGCCTACGGAAGTAAAAGAAAAATCAATAGTATGGATGAAAAAGTGGAAAGAAGAACTCCGCAACTTTCCAGGTATGAGCAAAATAGAGGTTAAAAATGTATACAAGGCAGTTGACCTAGTAATAAATATACTAGAAACTACAGAGTTTACGGGTATTGAGCAATTTAAAGAATTAAACAATAGATATGACGGGCTTAGAGGTGAAAATATATTAAACTTAGACGACAGATTTAAGGTAATGATGATATGAAAGATAACGGCGTAGTATGCATGTTAGCATGGAACCATATGGCAGTCTCTATGAAGAATGTCGCCAGACCTTGTTGTAGGTTTACAGTAGGTAACGATGAAGACCATATAGAAGAAGATGCTACTAAACCATTTGACGATAAGTATAGATGGCTTAGAAAGAATATGCTTGAAGGTAAGAAGACTGAAGAATGTTCCCTATGTTACTCTGAGGGTGACGAGTCGATGCGATGGGCTGCAAATAATATACATTTTAGATTAGAAAAGGTAGAACTAACTGAAGACTTTGATAGGCTACGTTCAATAGAGTTAAGTTTAGATAATCTATGCAATCTACAATGTAAGATGTGTGACTCTTTGTTTTCAAGTAAGTTATATTACCGAGATGACTTTCTATTAAATGAAAAAGGTATGCGAGGAAGACAACCTACGAAGATACCAAAGCAAAGAATTGAATACCTTAAGTCATTGAATGTAGATTGGCAACATCTTACAAAGATTAAGGTATTAGGCGGAGAACCATTCTTCTCACCAAACTTTCCAAAGTTGATTGATTGGTTGATTGAAAAATGTAAAGTAGAAGATGTGTTACTAGAAATAATTACAAACACTACAAAGAAATTAGATGATGTAATGGTTGAGAAACTAAATCGTTTCAGAAAAATCATATTGACGGGCTCAGTAGATGGATGCAATGATTATAATGCATATCAACGTTGGGGTTCACCGGGTTGGAAAGAATCATTAGACCTCTACGAAGAATATATGTCGCAACTAAAGAACATAGAAAAAGGACATATACATTCTACATACAGTACATTAAATCTGAATGGGTTTGCTGATGACATGGATTATTTTGCTAAGAACCATCCAACTTGGTCTGTATCTTTTAAGATGGTAGAGTCGGGCGAGTATTGTCCACACTTTGGACCAGACTGGTACGAACAATGGATATTAGACGAGTGGAATAGCAAAGAACGTTTACCTGCCGCTCAAGCAAAGATAGATAGAGCAATTGGAATACTAAAGAAGAATAGAGTCTCTCAACAAGAAAAAGAATACGCATGGTATTTATTTTTGAGAAAAACTAATCTCTTAGATACAGAATACTATGACTCTAATATAGAAGATTATAATCCTGACTTAGTGAAAGCAATGAGAGAGAAAGATATTCTTTATGATATGTGCCAAAGACTAGGATATGAAGAAGTAGAACAGATAATGAAAGAGAAGGACTTTGACCTTGCGTATCTGCGTAAGAAGTTTGAATCTAAAGGAGAAACTGATGAAGTGTAAGTATGCGTGGTCACATTTAGATTTAAAGTCTGGTGGATTTGCACCGTGCTTTAGATTTAAACGTAATGACTTCACAGAATCTAACATAGACAAACTACCATCACAGGTTATTAACAATAGCGACTTTGTTAAAGTTAGACAGCAGTTGCGTAACGATGAATGGCCTGCAGGTTGTATTGATTGTCAGATACAGGAAGAGTCTGGATTATCTTCATATAGAACTAGGTCATTAGAGAATACAATACATACTGACCCAGATTATGAGTCCGATACTATTCATATAAAAGACTTACAATTAAAGATGACACGTGCATGTAACTACAAATGTAGACACTGTGACACGTCATCAAACTCTAGGTTCGAACAGACAGGTAAAGATAATCCAACAATAGAATTAAAGTTAAAGAAAGAGTTTGACTTTAGTCACATCTCTCCACCCACAAACAAGATAGATATCCCAGACGACAGAGTTATGGATGACCTGTTTGAGAATGTATTGCCAACAGTGGAGAATATTGAATTCTCTGGTGGTGAACCTTTCTATACACGAGATATGTATAAGACGTTGCAACGAATGATTGACGACCCAACAATAAACACCAAAAAGATTTCTCTTGTTTACAATAGTAACATGAGTATACTTGAGTACAAAGGTTGGTCAGTTAAAACACTATGGCCGCATTTTAAAAGAGTTAGCGTAACTGTATCACTAGACGGCACAGGAGACTTATTTAACTACTTTAGAACAGACGGAGACTATCAGACAGTTCTGAAGAACATTGTTGAGATAGCACCTCTGGTTCATAACTTCCTGTTTGTATGTACTACAACGGCATATCATGCATTTTATATGAATGAAATATACAATGACTTCCAAGACATTAAGAAGTTAATACCAACAAAAAAAGTAAATATAAGAACAACATTTGTTCATTGGCCGAAAGCATTGGACATTGTTAACTTAGAAGAAGATACAAAAAAGAAGATACTAGATGACTTAGTTGTGAATGATTTTACTGCCGAGTTTGCTAGAAGACTAGAAGGCAAGAGAACGCTTGATGAGCCAAAGTTCAAAGAACTAGTGCGACTACAAGATGAATTATATAATGTATCTGCTGAAACAATGGCACCAAAAGTATGGGACTATATACATGAATAGAAATATGGAAATAACGATAGAGGTAACTTCTAACTGCCAAGCAAAATGTCCTGGTTGTATTAGACATAAGGTATTTAATCCTGATACAGATAAAGTGTCAGCACCACCTAAGAATTGGAACTTGCCAGTAGATATACACAATAAACTTATTGATTCTATTGCTGATGAAGTAAAGTATCTAACGTATGATGGAAGTTTTGGCGATAGTCCTTTTCATCCAGACTTTTTAGAACTAATAGAATATTCAGCATCAAAACTAAAAGGCACAGGTTGGCGTAATGGATTAGCAGACATGACTATCTCTACTAATGGTTCATACAAAACTGTAGCATTTTGGAAGAAACTTGGTGAAATATTAAACGAACATCTACCAGGAAGACATCACGTAATGTTTGACTTAGATGGCACTGATAACGAAACACAGAACATGTATAGAATTGGCACTAACTACGACATGATAATAAGAAATGCAGAAGCATTTGTCAGTGGCGGTGGGTGTGCAGTATGGAAAATGATTCCTTTTGATTTCAATGACGAACTAGAGGAAACAGCAAAGATGCTAGCCGAAAAGCATGGATTTCAGAAATTTCAAAGAAATAGAATCCAAAGAGTAGAACAAAAGGCAGTTAAGATTGCTTTGAGTGAAAAGATGGGTAGACTTGATAAAATGAAAGAAGAAGATGAAGATTTGCAGAATATTAGTGAAGATTTAGTTAAAGAAAATCTAAAGAAGGCTAAGAACATAATCAAGGATATTCCAATTAATACCAAACTAACAGTAGAAGAGAACTTAGAGAACGCCAGAGAACAAACTGGTATTACTTGTATATGGGGTGCGAATAATAGATATCAGATATCACATGATGGCTCTGTATGGAGATGTTGTTGGATGAATTCAAACTACCAATACAAGACTGAATATGATGCCGGTGGTAGAGAAAATTGGTTAAGATTCACTAAAAAGTACAATGAGGGGTGGAATAACTTGCATTCACATTCATTCCGTGATATAATAAGCCATGAGTTCTTTACAAAAGATTTAGAAGATAGTTTTTCTAATGGATATGACGATGATGTCAATCCTAAACTAAAAGTATGCACAACGAGGTGCTCCAATTTGAACACAAAACTAACAAAAAAAGGAATATATTAATATGATAATTGAAGATACAGCAATTGTTTATAGGCGGGGCAACAATGCAGAAGAGGCTCATCCCGAAGAGTACAAAGTCACACTACCATTTGAATCAAAAGATTGGGGCTTTCATAAGAATATTGGCATAGGAATGTCTGGCGGTCTAGATTCATCGTTATTATTGTGGATGTTAGCACACCATATTGATGAAAATGAATTAGATGTCACTATCTATATCTGGTCATGTATTCACGAAGAAAAGCCATGGCAACATATATATGCCAAAAAAGCAATTGCTTTTGTTAAAGAAGAATTTCCTAATGTAAAGTTTGGTGAACATGTGACTGAGATGACTACAGCCAAAGATTACATTGATAACGGAACTAGAGTATCATGGGATTTGGTTGCAAAGCATAACATCACTGCCTTATTTAATGGCGTTACTGTTAACCCACCAGAAGAAATTGGTGAGAAAGTTTGGAAAAAGAGATGGCAACGTAGAGCAGAACGAAGAGATTGGGACAATCGCCAATGGTGGATTGAGGAAAGGTCAGAATGTAGGTGCGATGCACACACAGAATACTTGCCATTCGTTCACACAGACAAGAGATTAGTGTTAGCCTTTTATAAAAAATATGGTCTACTTGCATCACTTGGTTCATTAACTAGGTCTTGTGAAGGTTGGATTGAAGAAACTGAGAACTTTACAAAAGAATGCAAAGGATGTTGGTGGTGTATTGAGAAAGAATGGGCGACAGCAGAAATATTCAACTACAATGCAATCGACTCTCTTAGAACCTGGAAAGAATTGGATATAGAGTGATAAATGTTTTGGGCAAATGAAGGCAATATAGGACGGTTACAGTTAGAAATAACGAACTACTGTAATGCCTTCTGTCCACAATGTGAACGAAACTACATGATTGAACTTCAGAATCAACCATCTGAAGAACGAAGAAAATTTACGTTAGACTATGATATTGAATTGAACAATACATATCTATCAATAAAAGATATAAAGAAGACTTTTTTGCCAAATAAATGGACACACTTAGATGAAATAGTTTTGTGTGGTAATGTCGATGAACCGGTAATCAATCCAGATATTATAGAGATTATAAAGTATTTCTATCATTTGGACAATAAAGAGAAAGACATTTGGGTTCATGTAAATGGTGGGTCTCGAAACGAAAGTTTCTGGCGTGAGTTAGGAGAATTATCTAAAGAATTAAACAACCGTTTGACAGTTGTGTTTGGAATAGATGGAGATGAAGAAACTAATCATCTCTATCGAAGAAATGTTGATTGGGAAACTTTACAGAGAAACTGGAGAGCATACATATCAGCAGAAGGTAGAGCCGCATGGCAATTTATAGTCTTTAAGTGGAATCAGCACCAGATAAATGATATTAAGAAATTATCTGAAAGTGAGGGTTTTGCAAGATTTGGTATCATTGAATCTTTTAGAAATAAAGATGCTGATAACGAGATAGATGAGATTGTATTACCAGAAGGATATGAACCAATTGATAGAACTTGATAACATAATTATAGAGCCAAAGTGTAAGGCAACGATTGGAAATGGCAAAGGAGTATTCCATAAGACAATGGGAAATCTTTACATCACATCAAAAGGATATGTATTACCTTGTTGTTGGTTTGGTATTACAAGAAGAATGACTGGACTATGGAATGAATCGGGCATAGATAAGAAGTATCATAACATACATCATTACTCTATGGAAGAAATTATAGAAGGTCCAATCTTTAAATGGATAGAAAATAATATGAATGGATTAGAAGTTTGTCAAACAAATTGTGCAAAAGAACAACGAGATAAACCACTATGAGTGATGAAGAAATACAAGGCTTTATTGATTATTTTGGTGATGAAATACCTGACCCAGAACACTATCCTCAAAAGGTAGTATGGTTGATAAAGTGGTACAAACATATTGTTTTACGAAATAGGAAAGATAATGAAGAAAGAAATTAATCCAATTAGACACGCACCTCTTGGCGCTATGAGTCCATTTGAACCAAAAGCATCAAATGATTGCACTATATGTGGTAGTGAATATGATGAAGAATGTGGCGGAGTGCAGGGACTATTCGGTGTAACGCCAGTTACATTTTGTGAGTGGTGTTATTCATCAATCATTGATATGGCATCTCAACATATAGAAGCAGACGAATTAGGCGAAGAAGAGGAAGAAGATATGAAAACTATCCTTGATACCGTCGGCATAGATTACAACACAGTTATGACCAAGTATAATAAAAAACAAAGATTCTTCAATTTTACATTTGATGAACCTTGTGGCATGAGTCACAAGTAGGGATATTAGTAATGCCAGAGTGTTCGATATTTAAACATGGGGTAGTAATAGACCCCACCCAATCTATCAGACCCTGCTGTGCATGGCAACCAACAGAGCATGAACAAGTTCTGTACTTTGATGATAACTGGCAAAAACGTCACGCTGAATGGGGCAAGCGTAGTAAAACAGAATGGCTTGAGCAATGTGCTGAATGTAAATTAAGTGAAGAAAATACTGACCGTGATGAAAATTCAGTTCTTAGTTTACGTCAGTTCTATAATAAACAATTTCATCGCAAAGGCTATGTAGGTATTAAGCATTGGGACTTAAAGATAAACAATACTTGTAACTTTTCTTGTAGAATGTGTAATCCAGGAAGTAGTAGTATATGGACAAACTTGATAAGAGATAATCCAGAAGAAAAGTGGTATGCTTTAGACCAAAGACCTGCAGTCCGAGGTACTTGGGCAAAGAAGGCATTAGAATTTAGTAGCCTTATGTTAGATGCAAAGATTATAAAGTTTACAGGTGGAGAACCATTTATGATACCACAAGTAAAGAAGATAATACAACGACTAATAGATGAAGATGTTTCTTCTAATATTGAATTAGACTTAATAACAAATGGAAGTTATGATATGACAGATTGGAATCATTTCTTTGAAAAATTTAAGACAGTAAATATAAATGTAAGTGTAGAAGCAATAGGTAAACGTTACGAATATATACGTCCAGGTTCAAGTTGGACTCAGACTAGTGAAAATATTGTGAAGTTTAGTAAACTAAAACCAAAGAATTCTAATGTAACAGTTTCAGTTTTGCCTATGGTTTTTAATTATAACAACATGGATGAAATAATAGATTGGTGCAATGATAATGGCATTAGATGTTTCAAATCAACACCAGTTATTCGTCCTGCGTTTATGTCGCCAAATGCAATGGAAGATAAATCATTAAGAGAACAATTAATAGAACAAAGTGAAATAATGGACAAAATACAAGGCACAAATTGGAGAGACTTCGTAAATGATTGATAAAGAAAAGCAATTATACTGGTCACAATACGACTTCACAAAGATACCCTTTGATGACATCGTTAGCGTAGGACAACGAACACTGTTGTATAGAGATTTATTCTCTATCAGTTGGTTACTAGGAAGATTCTGTAACTATAAGTGTTCTTATTGTTGGCCGTATGCTAGAAGTGACCGCAAAGACCATCGACCAACTGAATTATGTCTAGCAACAATAGACGAAATAAAAAGGCAAGCAAGACAAAATGGATTTAACTCTTTTCACTTTTCTCTCTCTGGTGGTGAACCTACTTTTCACCCTGGCTATTTGGACATCCTCAATCACTTGGCGGGAGACGTTGATAATTGTAATTATACTAGTGTGCATATGACCACCAATATGTCACGCAATATGAAGTGGCATAAAACATATTGTGATACAGTTGCTAAAGTGAATAGGGCAAGTATCACAGCAAGTTTTCATACTGAGTACGCAGTCAAAGAAGAATTCGCAGACAAGTTATTGTTCTGTATGGAACACGATGTTCAAGTAACTATCAATATGGTACTTGTGCCTGAATGGTTTGATAGAGATTGGGAAAATGCAATGTACTTCCATAACCGTGGTATAAACGTTACACTGAAGCCTCAGAGTGACCCAACTGCATCTTTTGTAGTACACGGTTACACAGATGAACAATTGAAGACAATGCGTAATGGTATGCCACAACGTGACTATACTAAAGAATTACAGAAAGAAACTGGTATAAAAGTTGTTAGACCAAAACCTAAAGTAGGTAGTATGTGGAAAATGGATATGCAAAATGGTGATGACAAGAATGTCCCACCTGTTATGCAAGTAGAATTTCAAGATAGTAAAGGAAAGAAATGGTATATGGACCAGGCTGAACGTTTCAATGCTTTTAACTTTAATAAGTTTAAGGGATGGGAATGTACCAGTGGGTTCAAAGGTATCATTATTAGGGAGCCAGACGGTTCGATAAAACGTTCGTACAGTTGTGCGGATGAGCCATTGGGATATGTAGAGAGTGGGTTCAAGTTATTTGATGCGCCTAAAGTTTGTATTAGTGAGAGTTGTGTAAGTAGTGCAGACAGCAAAATACCAAAACGTAAACCAGGAGCGATGATACCCATCTATCCAGGAGATACATCATTCAATAAGGAGAAATAATATGTTCAAATTACCATCGTTAACAGAACTATTCTTTGGAAAAGGAGTAGACCCGGCAACATACGCACCGTCGTATTTGTCTGGTAAAGGTAAGAAAATAAATAAGAGTACAGAAAAAGCAATTACTAAGAAGCCTATTAAGGAGGTGCAACCAAAGGCTCCTAAGAATGCAAAGACCGAAGAGAAGACACGTGGCACTAGAAAAGACTATGCGGCAAATGAAAAACTAAAAGAAGTGAAAAAGAAATCTACTGCTAATTACCGTGCTGGGAAAATCTAATGGGTAACAGAGATAAACCTAAAAAAGAGAAAAAGAAGCCTAAGAAGGAAAAGAAATAATATAGAGGAGAGAGTATGGCAGATATACATGCCTTGACAGCAGATATTGACTATCAAAAGGTAGTCAATGACTTAGACCGACAGGACTTGGATGTTATGAAAGAAAAGATTGAAGAACTGTTAGAACTAATAAATACTTTGTCTAGTCGAATAGATAAGTTAGAAAAAACGGTTGCGTTCCATGAAAAGGTTGTAAGAAGATAATATGGGATATGTAAGACACTTATCTCCAGAAGAACTGAAACAGTTAAAGAAAGACCGTAGAAAAGAAAAGAAACAACTCAAAGAAGCCAGAGAATGGGCCGCTTATGAGAAAGAAAGGGAAGATAATTATGTAGGGTATGAAGATGCAATCAAATCAACCCATGCTTATCAATCAATATTAAAGAAAAAATAAAGGTTAACACATGAGAACAAAAATTAGAATGCAATCATCAGAATCAGCACATTTTTATACACGACATAAGAACACACGACTACATCCAGAAAAGATGAAGTTAAATATGTTCGACCCAACAGTACGAAAGCACGTAGTATACAACGAGAAAAAGATTAAGAAATGACCATTAAGTTGTTCATTATGATGTACACTGTTTGTGGATTTGCAGTGGGATTATCACTAGGTATATTGTTAACAATACTAGTGATGGAAAGGAAACAAAATGAAAATAACACCAGTAGATGATAAAAACACTTTATTTATAATAGAAGATATTCTATCAGAAGACACACTGAATAAAATGGATGGTGAGAATTTATTAGATATCCCGTGGGTTAAACAATCTTGGCAAGAGGAGTGGGAAAGAAGACTACTTGAGCCTGATATGGGTAGTATATTTAGTGACATTGAACAAGAGATAGATGCACTTCGCCACGAGATAGGTGAGGCAGTTGGAATGAAATTCACAGAAATCAATAGTAGATTTTGGGTAGACACTGAGGGCTTTACAGTAAGGCCACATATAGATAATCCTGGTGTAAAAATAGCACTTCAAATTTATTTAAAAGACTGTGAAAATGCAGGAACAACATTCTATAATCTAAGAGAAGAAGATGTTGAAATCAGAGATGATGGGCAACGATATCACTGGAACAATAGACAACCATATCCACCAGTTCGTTATACTTTTGAAGGTAAAAAGAATACAGGTTATATTATGCTAAACAACATGACACAATTACATGGAGTACCAATTACACTTGGCAAAGATGCATTAAGATTGTCTGCCTATTGTGGTTGTAAAGAATAAATGAAACAAGGCGAATCAAATCCAGAGTATTGTAACTTTGAAAGACCTTCAGATGCAGTTCATAGTTTTTGTCCAACACAAATTAGAAAAGTACTTGATAGCATTCTAATGAGGAATAAAGGTTCTCAAACAGAACTAGATGACTATCGTAATAACTGGTTAAATTGGACATCAAGATTCGATGGAGTAGATAAGTTTTCTGACTGGGCAGTATCTAATGGAATACATGATGCATTAGTTAATCAAATTGCTTATAGGTCAGAGACTGTTAATAAGTTTTATCACTTTGAAGGTGATTATAAGTTTTATAATGCAATGTTGGCACCATATACCTCTGAGCGTATCCACCATGCGGACCTAGAGACGATAGAGGAAAATAGTTACGTTATCGTTAGTCAACCTAACCATTCAGGTAGTATTTCGGCTTGGTTTCCTGAACTAAAAAAGCATTGTGAAAAGACAAATAGTAAGATATTTTTAGACTGTGCATTCTATGGAACGTCTTTAGAAACAATGTCAGTCTATGAACCAGTGATTGATTGTGTTGCATTCAGTCTTAGTAAAAACTTTTTACTTGCAGGCTCACGAGCAGGAGTAATATTTGGCAACGACCTATCTCCTGTGTTGACTATTCCTATAAGTAAACTGTTTAGTTATAACTACTATAACATAAATGCTGTAACAATTGGTAATCAAATTCTCTCAGAGTTTGGACCATTATATATAACGGCACCAGCAAAGATGATACAAGAAGAATATGTTAATGCCCATCCTGGCTATACAGCAACAGAGATATGGATGTGGGTGATTGACGATAAAGGAAACAAGGTTTGTATAACAGATGAAATACAAGATGCTATACAATCGATATTAGATAAGGAAGAAAAGAATGAACGTAAATAAGATAGACATAGACGTTGATTACGATAGACTTAGAAAAGAATTCCATGACATGGATGTTGAACAGTTTCTGATTAAGAATAATGGTCAGATGATGCTTCAAACAATGTCTAATACTCCTGTAGAAGAACAAAAACTAAAAGGATGTCTTAGTTTATACTATGACTTTGACAACCATGACCCAAAAGACCCTAACTCAAAACCAGTAATACGTGATGTGATATTAAAAGAAGAAGATTTCTCAGAAGTTTGTGATTATTTAAAAGGAACATATACCGAAGAAGTAATAAATTTACTCCGTTCAAAGTATGGAATTGTTCGCGGTAGATATATGATGATGAACTGGAAGTCGTGCTTAACATACCACAACGATGAAACACCTAGAATTCATTTACCATTGATAACGAATGATGGATGTTTTATGATAATAGATGGCAAAACAGAAAAACTACATGAGGGTTTCACATACCATGTTGATACTACCAAACAACATACCGCCTTAAATGCGGGTAAGCATTTGAGATTTCATATGGTGTTTTGTCTACCGTCTAGTGAAGACGGTAGAAGTGAAAATCAGTTAGAACTTGATTTTTAGAATAAGTGGTCTTCGCTTAACGTTACTGTGATGCCTGTATGTGCCTCATCTGATTCAGTCATGTTAGCAAGGATAGAATCTTTTTCGGCTTGGTCTGCAAATTCAACTGTTATAATTACAGAAGTGTTATCTGCATTCATTTCAGCCCTTTGCTTTGATGCATCTGATGTATCAAATCCAGCGTCAGTAAATAATTTTAATTCTTTTGCTCTCCAGTCTGTAAGACCATGGGCATCGAAGAATGCATCGACTGTAGCATAAGTCAAAGTCTCGTCTTCGCCAGTAAGGATAGTAGTTTCTTTCATAATGTATACTCCGGTGTTATATTGTTATTAGTAATTACTACTCTTATTTATCAAATTTAGCATATGATAAATTTAGTGGGCAGCCCATTCAACAGAACTTATATCAATTCCATCCTTAAACATATCCCATAGAGGTGATAAATCTCTTAGTTTTTCTACCTTTTCACGTACGAGAAGGATTGCTTTATCTACATCTTCTTCCGTAGTGTATCGTCCTATACTAAACCGAATAGAACTATGTGCTAATTCATCACTAAGTCCTAATGCTCTTAAAACATAAGAAGGTTCAAGGCTCGCTGATGTACACGCTGAGCCAGATGATACAGCAATATCATTTATTGCCATCAATAATGATTCGCCTTCTACGTAATTAAAACTAATATTTAAGTTACTACCAATGCGTTGTTCCATATCACCATTTACAACAACCTCTTCCATATCAGAGAAACCAGCATACAACTTATCTCTAAGTCTACGTGTTCTCACTTCTTCTTCAGCCATCAGTTCTTTTGCTAGTGCAAATGCTTCACCGATACCAACGATTTGATGAGTTGGTAGAGTACCAGAACGCATTCCACGTTCCTGTCCACCGCCATGCATTTGTGATTCAATTCTAACTCGAGGCTTACGTGATACATA
>Ga0115000_10000888_pt1 | contig 27222 bp, 21 predicted proteins | sample ArcticOcean_MG_C_6_FD_89690 | JGI IMG/M metagenome (GOLD analysis project Ga0115000, IMG submission 89690) | Marine microbial communities from western Arctic Ocean - ArcticOcean_MG_CB8_128 | ecosystem: Environmental > Aquatic > Marine > Oceanic | place: Arctic Ocean: Canada Basin | collected... | reverse complement strand
GGCCTTACGCGCACATGGCGATGGCTAGGCCGCAACACCGCTGTGTCTTGTATTGTTTTGTAGAAACTAACTAGGGAGCCAAGATGGCTAGCGAGCGACCGAGACGATGACTTTTACGCTAAGCCTGCAGATCTCGCTTCTGAGATCTTCCACATTGCCCATCAGCCGCGTTCGGCCTGGTCATTTCTGGTCGAATTGCGTCCATTTGGCGAAACCTGGTAGCAATTGGCGTTTGTTGACGCCCCGGGCCCTTGTTGACGCCCTGGACCTTTGCAGCACAGCGTTAGGAGATTATTCAGCATGAGCACATTCGGTGAGGTCCAGTTCGACATCGCGCTGCCGCAGGTATTTATCGATGGGCGTCCAGATCCTGACGCGATAAACGAAGACTTTGGCGAAGAAGTTAAAGCCGTCGTGCAGCCAAAAGATTGGGCCGATGCAGGACCTGAACTTGCCGAAGAGCTAATTGAGTATTGTCGCAGCGAGATCTCACATATCAAATGCCCCAGATCTATCGACTTTGAACAAGAATTACCGCGTCATCCAACGGGTAAGTTGTACAAGCGATTGTTGAAAGATCGTTACTGGGCTGGCACCAAGCAGATTGCCTAAAGCTTCTGAAGAAGTACGAGTATGAGAGCATGTGTTTTATTTTGAATGTACAGATGTAAGTGTTGATGACTGAGGAGAAGCGGGATACAGGTAGCTTCAAATTCAAATTCAAATTCAAATGGGGAGACAAGTGCAGGATAAGAACCAAGATCATTTTGACTACATAGTTGTCGGCGCAGGCTCGGCAGGTTGTGTGCTTGCGAACAGACTGACCGAAAATGGCAACACTCGCACGCTGCTGCTAGAGGCCGGCGGGAATGATCGCTCTATGCTGATCCACATTCCAATCGGGTTTAGCATGTTGCTGCGGAATCCAAAGGTGAATTGGCTGTACCAGACGGAGGCCGATGGTAGCACCAATAATCGAGTGCACGCATGGCCGCGAGGTAAGGTCTTAGGTGGGTCCTCATCTATCAACGGTCTAGTGTATGTACGTGGTCAAGCAGCAGACTATGATGCCTGGGGACAACTGGGGCTACCGGGGTGGAGTTGGGATGAAGTCCTGCCGTACTTCATGAAAGCGGAGCACCAAGAACGCGAGGACTTATCTGAGCAGAGGCATGGCAAAGCGGGGCCGCTAACCATTTCTGAGGTTATCGAAAAGGGACTTGTATCCGACGCCTGCATCGACGCCTTTGCTCAAGCTGGTGTGCCACCGAATCACGACCTAAACAGCGGTAACCAAGAGGGTGTCAATTACTTTCCTATCACTGTTAAGAATGGGCGGCGCGCATCAACCGCAGTTGCTTACCTAAACCCTGCCAAACAGCGATCAAACCTAAGGGTCGAAGTAAATGCTATGGCAACCCAGGTGTTGTTCGAGGGAAAACGCGCTGTGGGTATCCAGTACCGACAAGACAACCAATTGAAGACTGCCTATGCGAACAAAGAAGTCATTCTGTCCGGTGGTGCGGTCAACTCGCCGCAACTGTTGGAGCTGTCCGGGGTCGGCCAACCAAATCTTCTGAATTCGCTCGGAATCGACCTAGTGCACGCTCTACCCGGTGTCGGTGAAAACCTACAAGATCACTATTCGGTGTCAACCTGTTATCGATTGCTCGATGGAACACCATCCATTAACACGCAAAGGCGCGGATTGGCGTTATTTGGCGAAGTACTCAAGTACTTTACCCGGCGGCGTGGTTTGCTCACCAATCCTGCCGCGCTGGTGGCCGGGTTTGCCAGAACCCGAGCAGAACTCGCCACCCCAGATGTACAGTTTCATGTGTTGCCTGGCTCGTTCGACGCCGAAAAAAGGCGCACAACCGGCAAGGTGGCACTGGATGCATATCCCGGTTTGCTAATACAAGCATGTCAGCTAAGGCCAGAAAGCCGCGGTACCATACACATTAGTTCCGCCGATCCGAACGTCCACCCAAGTATTGTTCCAAACTACTTGAGAGACTCTCTGGATCAACAGACTATCATTGCCGGTATCAGGCTGGCGCAAAAAGTCGCGCAGCAACCAGCTCTGCGTCCGTATGTACGGGAGCAAACCATTCCGTCAGGGCAGATTCAAACAGACGCCGAGATACTCGACTTTTGCCGAGCCACTGGCAATCCGATTTATCACTCCGTGGGGACCTGTAAAATGGGTGCCAATAGTGACGAGACAGCAGTGGTTGATTCTAACTTGCGCGTACTGGGTATGGAGCACCTGCGCGTAGTCGACGCATCCGTTATGCCTCGGCTTATTTCAGGCAATACCAACGCAGCAACCATCATGCTTGCCGAGAAAGGCGCCGACATCATCAAAGCAAATACTTATGATTAATATAATAATCGGGAGAATCATCTATGAAACGAACCGTGGTAGTCCTTGGTGTGGGTGCGCTTGACGGTGTTGGCGGCGCCATCGCTCAAAGGTTCGCAGAGGAGAATTTCCATGTATTACTCGCCGGTAGAACGGCGGCCAAGATTGAAGCGACTAGTGAGGCGATTTCCTCACAAGGTGGTTCAGTTGAACCCGTGGTTGTCGACGTTACCCTCGAAGCCGATCAGGACCGATTGTTTGATCGTGTAGCAACCATCGGTAATCCAATCGAATCGGTCATATACAACGCGGGAAACAATCAGCCCATTCCGTTTGAAAACCTTTCCGAAGCGACATTCGAAGAGTATTGGCGGGTTGGCTGCCTCGGTGCGTTCATCACCGCCAAACGGGCGATTCCACTTCTCGCTGCCAACGGAAGCGGCTCTTTTCTCGTCACAGGCGCTTCAGCTTCACTCCGAGGAAGACCAAAATTCGGTCATTTTGCATCCGCAAAAGGAGCACTTAGGAATCTAGTGCAATCGTTGGCGAGACAGTACTGGCCCGAGGGTGTGCACGTGGCACACGTGATCATCGATGGAGCGGTTAACGGCGACACTGTGAGGACGAGGTTCCCCGGCGCGTTGGAGCACATAGGTGAAGACGCCACCCTAACACCAACGGCAATCGCACAAGCCTTTTGGGCGATACACACTCAAAATCCACATGCCTGGACACATGAAATTGACGTGCGCCCTTCTAAAGAATCGAACTGGTAAGGTCGGCGATAACGCGCATAGTCCCTGCTAGTGCGTCCGTTGTTAACAACACCTACCCTCTACACTACAAGAGGGGCGCTTGATCCTTAGAGACGCCTGCGATGGGACGGAGAATCATAAAAGTAGTGGCAGCTTCTAATGGCAAAGCAACGTTAAATTCGATACGAATCGATCGATATCTGGCCACAGTTACCGCCCCAATTCCTCCGTGGTCTTTGTGATTGAAACTCAGCATCTCTCAAATCACGTGTCGCCCTATGGTGATGCGACCGATGTCCGTCATATACTCAGCCCAGATGATACAAAAACCAAGTGAGAACAATGACCGCTTTTAACGCATATCAAGATCGCTTGATGAATCCAGAACAAGCACTAGCACTAATCGAAAGTAACCACCTGGTCTACCTGAATGTGGGAACACCCGTACCCGTCGCTACATTACTGGACGCACGAATTCGAGAACTCGGCTCGGTGGACATGCGGATGGTCGGCCCTGGTTACCTGCCGTTTTTTGACAGTGAACGAGACGCTGGCGAACGAGAAATTGAGCTTTTCATTGGCGAACCTTCACGATCAAGTCACGACACACAACGATCTACCTATTTGCCCAACACGTTTATGCTAGGCATGAAGGCTTTTGACAGTGGCCGCGAAGAGGCACGCATGCCCGATGTAAACGTGGTTGTTTGCAGTGCGCCTAACGCAGCGGGATTTGTACAGTTCGGCGCGGCGCAATGGCTTCGCAAGGCCTACCTCAAACGCTGCAAAAAAACGATCGCTTTTGTAAACCCTCATATGGCACTCGTGCATGGAGACGTATGGGCACACCCCAGCGAATTCACTGCATTTGTAGAGGGTGTGATCCCACCGCCCGTTGATGTTGAAACGATTCGTACACGTGTTGAAAACGAAGCACCAGAAGAAAACAAAGCAAGGTTGATTGAGATTAGCCGGGTTGTATTGCCAGAACTGCTAGCACCTATTGCAGACTCATTCCATACGATGGATCCCGGCGCACTAGAGAAACAGCTTAATCTCGTCATTGATCCAGCGGCGCAGAAAATCGCCGATTATTTAAGAGAGTTAATCCGCGATGGCGACACCATTCAAGTGGGCATCGGTCAACCAAGCTCGCTAATGTTTAAAGCCGGCGCATTTGATGATTCTAAAGACCTAGGGCTACATACAGAGCTAGGATCCCCTGGTCTTGCCCAACTCTGGGAACGAGGCATCCTGAACAATTCGAAGAAGAGCATTCACAAAGGTCGCAGTGTGGCCGTCGCGTGGTCGGGTTGCGATGCCATCGATATGGAAATTATTCGCGACAACCCTGCTTTTGAATTGCACGACCCATCCTATTTACTAAACCCCATGCTGATCGCCCAAAACCGGCAGATGACTTCTATCAATAGCGCTATCGCAGTCGACTTGATTGGCCAGATCTCAAGCGAAGATCGCTACGGCGGCATGATGGTCAACGGTACCGGTGGTCAACCCGACAATCACATGGGTGCGACGTTTTGCCCGGATGGCCGTGCTGTGATCATGTTACGTTCAACCGCGCTCGGCGGGGCAGTCTCAAAAATTGTGGCAAAACATGAAGCGGGCACGCTAATTACAATCCCACGTTATCTAGCCGACACCGTCATCACCGAATACGGCATTGCACGCTTGCTAGACAAAAACCATCGCCAACGGGCTGAAGCGTTAATACAGATTGCACACCCAGATTTCCGCGAAGAGCTCAGCAAACAAGCCAGAGAAAATTGGGGGTGAACAACTAGTATGGTGATTTACGCTGATGCTACTACGCCCGATTTCCTTCCTACATCCTACGGAGCGCTAACTGAGAACTGATCTCGGGTCAAATCTTCCGATTGTCGTGTGGTACACCTGTCCTTCGCAAAAATTGATCAAAAGAAATTCAAGCAGCTGCTCTCCACTCATATCTATGGTGGAGCCCACCTACTTTCGGAAATCCCACTAAACGATCAGATATCGAAGTCCCTTTGGCAGTGCGCTGAACCTTAACGTTCACCTCCACATGAACAGAAAAGCACCTTGGCTAATCGCCCATCACCAGGTCAGCCAATCACCACAAACAACAAAAAACTTGGTAGCGTTTAACCACTACTCGTCATACAGCCCCACTCTTTCACCAAACAACCAGGCAACTAATCTGATTCGATACTCAGACTTTCGATCGAAAAGCCCTGTTATAATTCCTATCCTCATCTCCCTTCCCCTGTAGCCTGTCATAAACCATCCAGATAACTTTCCCTGTGGACTATTGTGATTATCGGAGGTGGATTCCGCATGTTTCGTTAAGTCGTCAAGAACCATACAATTGAATAGAATAGTAGGAATAATCAACTTCTTGCATAAACAGCCGTGTATATCGGCACCCTCATTTCTGGGCTAAAAGATATGGTTCTCGTTGAATTCCGGGGTGATGAATTATTGAAAGACCACAGCAGCACATCTCATCATGATTAAAGTACTGGAGATAGGCGCTTTTAGTGCTGGATACTTTGGGCGTCTCTTCGCCCGTCAAGAAGCAGAAGTGTTAAGGATCGACCTGGCGTCAGCCAGGCCTGCCTGGGCAAGTCCTGAGGCGATGGATGGATTTCTTCATACGAACAAACGGTGCCTCGCCTTATCTAACCCGTGCGACATCGCCCAGTATGCTGATGCGGCCGATGTTGTTGTGTGTGAAGCCAACACTGCGGATGAGCTCATCCAGTTAGGGTTCGAAGACTGGGAGACAAAGATCAAGGTGGCTATCACACCTTTTGGTAAAACAGGGCCGAAAAGAAACTGGCAGGCAACGCCTTCCACCTTGCTGGCGATGGGTGGATATACCCATCTTATGGGTGATGCCAATCGCACTCCCCTTACGTTACCGGGTCACTATCTGGAATTTCAAAGTGGCGCAATTGCCTATGCTGCGGCAGTCGCTTGCCTGCATGCTGATCAAGCTGATGTAATCGACGTCAGCATGCTAGAGACGGTGCTTTCGCTGACACAATTCACCAGTGTACGGTGGCATTGTGCCGGTCAGATACGTGAACGACACGGCAGTGATTTTTATTTCGTTGTGCCTAGCAATCTATTCAAAACACTTGATGGTGGTTGGGTTTACATCAACATTGTTCCTGCATTCTGGGACGCATTTACAGTTTTTATCGACCTGCCAGAGCTGTTGATCGACGAACGTTTTGAAAACAACGATCTCAGAATCGAAAACCGAATGCTTCTCTATCAAATGACAGCAGACGTCATTGCAACATGGACGACATCAGAGTGCGTGGAACGTGCTGAAATCTCTCGCATTCCCCTTGGCGTGGTGCAAACTTTTGCAGATATCCTTTCTGATCCGCATTTAGCATCAAGAGATTTCTGGGAGGAACTGGAACTGGAGGGCGAAACAGTTCGCCTTCCGCGAGGCAGTTATCATTTACACAGCCGACTATCGAGGGCATTAACATCTGAGCTCCCGGCCGATGCAGCAATTAGTTATGGGATAACGGACTCTTGATTGATCAGCCCCTTGGAAAAATCAAGATTCTGGACCTGACACACGTCTGGGCCGGACCACTTGGCGTTAGATTTTTATCAGACCTTGGTGCAGAAGTGGTTAAAATTGAAGCACCCTATGGTCGTGGGCCACGCGAGTTCCCGTACGAGCCCCTCGGCGGCTGGATTGGTGGAGAGCCGGGAGATGAGCCATGGAATGTGAATGCGATATTCGTAAAACTTCATCGCAACCGTAAGAGTCTCTGCCTTGATTTGAAGCAAGCGCGGGCTCGCGATCTCTTCCTTGAGCTTGTTGCCGTCGCTGATGTGGTTATTGAGAACTTCAGCGCTCGGGCAATGCCCGCAATGGGGCTGAGTTATGAGGTTCTAAAATCTATCAATTCACGAATCATTTATGTGAGCATGCCAGGTTACGGGATGAGCGGGCCCTATCGTGATCGTGTTGCGTTTGGCCCGACGGTCGAACCACTATCCGGCTTAACCAATATGTTGGGATACAGCCCGGATGAGCCACGTAACTCAGCAATGGCTTTGATGGACCCCATTGGTGCAACTCACGCTGCCGCCGCAGTGACGGAAGCATTAGTGCAGCGCGACCGAACAGGGCAAGGGGATTTAATCGAGATGTCTCTCCATGAAGGTGGGGTCACTTATAGTGGTCCCTGGCTAGTCGACGAACAACTAGGCAACGCTCCTCAATGTATAGGTAATCGACATCCTGATATGGCACCACATGGCATCTATCGCTCTAAAGGAAACGATAAGTGGATATCAATCGCATGTAAAAACGATACGCAGTGGCAGCAGCTCTGCGAGATCATTGGCAATGGGCTTGATCCGAAAATGGATCTTGCAAGTCGTATAAGTGATCAAGACAGCATTGATGAGAGCGTTGCCAACTGGTCCGGTCAATACACCAACACAGAGGCAACGGAATATCTGCAAAGTAAGGGCATCGCTTCAGGTCCCGTCAATACAACACCGGACATCACCTCGGATAGCCAGGTCAATGCCCGAGGCTTCTTTGTGCCATTCGAAAAGTTCAACACACCAATGCCTGGCAACTCCATACAAATGAATGGCATACACCGCGACAAATGGGTGCCATGTCCTGGTCTGGGTGAAAACAATCATGAAGTATTAGGCTCATGGCTGGGTTACGACACTGAATCGATTACCGATTTAGAGAATGACAACATAATTTTTAACGCACCTCCAACTTAAGAGGAACAGCAAAATGGTATGGAAACCTGAGATCGACGAGTTGAACCGACGAAACACCATGGCTGAAAAGATGGGCGGTGAAGTCGGGGTTAATGTCCAGCATGAGCGCGGCAAACTAACTATTCGGGAGCGTCTCAAGCTTCTTTGCGATGAGAATTCGTTCCAGGAGATAGGCAAACTTGCTGGCTCGGCGACTTATAACAATGGCGAGTTGAAGCATGTCCAACCGTCCAATACGATCATTGGTCAGTGCCGACTCAATGGCCGCAAGGTTGTGCTCAACGGCGGTGATTTTACAGTTCGCGGAGGCGCCAGTGATGCAGCCATCGGAAACAAATCCGGGCATGCACAAAACATGGCGCGAGATTATCGATTGCCCTACATTCGGCTACTTGATGCCAGTGGTGGCAGCGTAAAGACTTTTGAGCAACTAGGGCGGACCTATATTCCAACCAACCCGGTTACACCAGGTATTGAAAATCTGCTCTGCGAAGTACCCGTTGTTTCGGCGGCACTGGGTAGTGTCGCAGGTTTACCCGCAGTCGATGCCTGCCTGGCTCATTTCAATCTGATGGTAAAAGGTATAAGCCAGGTGTTTCCCGGCGGGCCCCCTGTGGTCAAAGCAGCGCTTGGCATTGATATCACGAAAGAAGACCTCGGTGATGAGCGCTCTCAAGTCTATTTGGCCGGTGTGATTGACAATCTGGCTAATAGCGAAGAAGAAGCCTTTGAGATGATCCGAACTTTTTTAAGTTATTTACCTGCCAATGTCTGGGAAATGCCGCCGAGGGTAACGTGTGACGATGACATTGAACGGCGGGAAGAATCGTTACTTTCTGCTATTCCACGCAACAAACGGGAGATTTATGATCCAGGAAAAATATTGAATGCGGTTCTCGACACGAACTCTTTTTTTGAAATAGCGCCTCACTATGGTCGTTCAAGAATGCTGGGCCTGGCGAGAGTAAATGGTTATCCCGTCGGTGTAATGATCAACAACCCAAAAAGAAACGGTGGGTCAACAGATGTGGCAGCAGGCACCAAGGTTATTCGGTTTCTGCAACTGTGTGACACCTTTCACCTTCCTATGGTCTATTTTGCTGATGAACCAGGATTTAACTCAGGACCAGACCAGCAAGCCCAGGGAATTTTGAGGGCAGGCGCAAAACTTGTCACTACCACTTTACGCACGCAAATGCCCTGGATATCAATTATTACCAGACAACTTTATGGAGTCGCGGGTCAATGCCATGATAGACCCAGCGGAATGTTTAAACGGGTGGCCTGGCCCTCGGGGCATTGGGGCTCAATGCACATCTCTGGTGGTGTGTCAGCAGCCTACCGAAGAGTTATTGCAGAATCGGACGACCCGGCTGCGAAACAGGCGGAGATTGAAGCGCAGCTCAATGAGCTGGCTTCGCCATTTAGAACAGCTGAAGCATTCAATATCGAGGATATTATCGACCCACGAGAAACACGCCCAATGCTTTGTGAGTTTGTCGAAATGGCGCAGTCGGTCATTCGAACACAGCTAGGCCCTACGGCAACGCCTTACATGCCCTAGAAGAAGCGCCGCCCCTCACTCCAACTGGCACAGTGCCTGCAACAACGGCATCAACCGTCTCTTGAAATCAGTAACACTCAAGTTCGTGTTAACCAGTCGCTCCAGCTCAAAACCGCGAATGAAGTTAATAAGTGTTCGCGCAGCTTTCGTTGGCCGTCTTGCACCTGCCTGCTCCAGTACTGCTGCAATGGCACCGGCGGCACGCGCTTCCTAGGCTGTTACTGCGTGGCCCAGCTCAGCGCAAGGAGACCCAACCAAAACCCTTCACGGTCGACAGAAACGGTTTTTCACTGAACGTGTTGCCTGCCGGCCGCAACAGCGTCAACGTCTTGAACGTCTGTGTCGTTACGTCACGCGTCCCGCCGTCTGTCTGGAGCGGTTGTCGACCAACACAGCCGGCCAGGTAAGCTACGAACTCAAGCACCCGTTCCGCGATGGCACCACTCATATTTTGTTCACTCCGGAGGACTTTCTCGCCACTGAGCTGGGCCGAGCGGCTTAAGCGTGTATTTGATATCGATATTTCTGTCTGTCCGCTGTGCGTCGGCACCCTGCGGGTGATCGCAGATGTCACCGATCCGGACACGACCCAGACCATTCTGGCGCATCTGAGGCAACGCGCGCCCCCTGATGCTGTGCACCGGCAAAGGCCGGGGCCGGGGCCGCAAAACGATCTCTTTGCCGCTACCTAATGGTTAAAACCATGGCAGCGCATTTATCCCTACGCCAACAGAAAAGCACCTTGGCTAATCGCTCATCACCAGGTCAGCCAATCACCACAAACAACAAAAAACTTGGTAGCGTTTAACCACTAATCGTCATACCGCTCCACTCTTTCATAAAACAAACAAGCAGGCAACTAATCTGATTCGATACTCAGACTTTCGCTCGAAAAGCCCTGTTATAATTCCTATCCTCCTGTGTCGTCTCCGTCGGCAATGGATTGCTCTACTTCTTTCCATCTGTTCGGAGGGCTAGTGACGGCTCTGCCATCTCTGGTTATCCAAATAGACCCAATATCGTTTATTCTTCTGCTTATGAAGCATCCTCGTTGAATGTGTTAGTTTGAGATTTAATACTATATTCAGGGATACCTTATGCAACGAAATTTCAGTGATTGGGCCGGCAATATTCTAGCGTTTATTGGCGTACTTGTGGTTAATGGCATGGCCAATGGTATTCCTCTTGGCGGTCAGACTACCGGTGAGATTTCGGCGAAGTACCCGGCCTTGTTTACACCCAGCGGGTTTACCTTTGCGATCTGGGGCCTAATTTATCTGTCCCTTACCGCATTCATTGTTTATCAGGCTTTGCCAGCGCAGCGCAGTAACGAGCGCATTGCCGCGATCAGCCATTATTTTAAACTCAGTTGTCTGGCGAATGCCTCATGGATTTTTGTTTGGCACTTTGATCTGTTGGGCTTTTCGCTGCTGCTCATGCTTGTGATTCTGAGCGCATTAGTCGCGGTATATCGCAGTTTGGGCAATGTGGACAAAACGGTTCCGCTTACAGAACGAATGTTGGTGCAGTGGCCCTTTAGTTTGTACCTAGGTTGGATCAGTGTGGCGAGTATCGCTAATTTCAGTGCCGTGCAGCTTGGCTGGGGCTTTGATGATGTATTGTTTGGTAATGTGCTCTGGACGCAAATAAAACTGGCACTAGCCGGTGCAATTTCGGCACTAGTGCTACTGCGCCGCGATGACCTGATTTATGTGCTGGTTGTGGGTTGGGCCGCATTCGGCATTTCAGTGAAGCAGGCGGCAACGCCCGAAGTTTCCGGAGCTGCTCTAATGCTAACGGTATTGGTCTTGCTGTTGGTTGTAGCGGCCTTATTACTAAAGCTTCTCCCTAACCGCTAGTGGCACACTAACCCCTATGAACAGCATAAAGCCCTAATTCAGCCATCTACTGGCAGCAGCACTAATACCCGCTACCAGCTTTGGCGCCACTTTCATGAATGGGAATGTGTTGCTTGCCGAATGCGCAGAGGAATGCATGGAAACTACGGATTTCATGGATAGGTCTCGTTGCGTTGGATACATCACGGGAATCTCTGACGCTCACTCTACCTTTGTCACTTGGGGGCGTATGGAACCTGAGTTCTGTGTGCCCACTAGTGTAACCAAAGGATAGCTTAGAAAGTTCGTCGTGAAGCTCAGACTTTCGCTCGAAAGCCCTGTTATAATTCCTATCCTCCCTATCGTTGTGATAGGAGTGGTACATGGACATCATCGCAGAAGAGTTGCGTTTTCCGGAAGGGCCCATAGCCATGGATGATGGCAGCGTTATCGTCGTTGAGATCGCCCGTGGTACCTTGTCTCGAGTGACCGCTGCAGGCGACATTGAGGTCATCGCAGAACTTCGCAGCGGCCCTAATGGTGCAGCCATTGGTCCGGATGGCCATTGCTATGTCTGTAACAACGGCGGCATGATTTTCCATGAGTCCAGTGCCGGACTTCTATATCCAGGCGGGCAGCCGGAAGACTACATCGGCGGTCAAATCCAACGAGTAGACATTGACACCGGGGCTTTCGAAACCCTCTATGATTCTTGTAATGGTATTGGGCTGCGTGGCCCAAATGACATTGTGTTTGATGCAGATGGCGGCTTGTGGTTTACGGATCACGGCAAAATTCGGGATCGAGAAAGGGACGTCACCGGAGTGTTTTATGCCAAAGCAGATGGCACTTTCATCGAGGAAGCTATCTTCCCATTGGAGGGGCCAAATGGTATTGGCCGAAGTCCTGATGAGAAAACTCTCTACGTTGCCGAAACGGTGCCGGGGCGGACCTGGGCCTTTGATATTGCAGAACCTGGCAAGATAGATCCTCGTAGCAAGCGAATGCTCGCATTAATGCCGGACTATCACCTGTTTGATTCTCTGGCCATCGATGCAGAGGGCAATGTTTGTGTCGCCACTATAATTAACGGCGGGATCACGGTTCATTCGCCCGCTGGTGACGCGGTCAAACACGTGCCGATGCCAGACCGTATTACCACGAACATCTGTTTCGGTGGTAAACACTTGAAGACCGCCTACATCACGCTGTCCACCACCGGAAAATTGGCCGCCATGGAATGGGAAACTCCTGGCCTGGCATTAAACTTTCTTAACAAATAATCGGAGTTGGCAAATGCTGAATGATTACCGAGTTCTCGATCTGACTGACGGCAGTGGCATATTTTGTGGTTATATACTGGCGCATCTTGGCGCAGAAGTTGTCGCGCTTGAGCCACCGGGCGGCAGACCAGAACGCTTGGAGCATAAGCTGCTTTGGCAATGTTATGCACGCGGTAGAGCCAGCCTGGAAATCGACATTGCAGCCGAGCGTCAGCGCTTCGAACAACTGGTCTGTGAATCCGACTTTCTCATTGAAAGCAGTTCAATGGCAGAGCGCCAGCGACTCGGCCTTGGTTATGAAGAGCTGGCAGCGATTAATCCGCGTCTGATTGTTGTATCCATCACACCTTTTGGGATCTCCGGGCCAAGATCAGACTGGCCGGCAACCGATCTTACTGTGTGGGCGGCGAGTGGTGCTTTGATCCTGAGCGGGGATGCGGACCGGGCGCCGGTTCGAACTAGCGTGCCGCAATCGTTTCTGCATGCCGGTGGTGATGCCGCTGGTGCTGCATTGATTGCTCTGCAGGAACGACATCGCTCCGGACGAGGCCAGCATGTCGATATCTCCGGCCAGGTATCGTCAGCGCAGGCAGTGTTGTCGGCCTATCTGGGTCCGGCAAACAATTCTGAGACGGTGATCAAACGTGAAGCCGGTGGTTTGGCGAGTGTGTTCCCGGTGAGAATGACCTGGCCCTGTAAAGACGGGTATGTCGCGATTACCTTGTTGTTTGGTCCGGCTTTTACCGAGCCTAACCGTCGTGTATTGCGCTGGGTGGCTGAAGAGGGCTTTTGCAGCGCAGAGAGCGCCGAGCTTGACTGGGGCATTGAAATCTCGGCGATGATCACTGCCGGTGCGTCGCCTGAGCCTTACTTTGACTTGGTCAAGCAAATAGAAGCCTTTACCATGCAACACACTCAGGATGAGCTGTTTGAAGAAGGTCTGGCCCGAGGTATTTATATCGCACCGACTTTGGATATTGCCGGTCTTCTGGAAGAAAAACACTTCCATTCTCGCGACTATTGGCAAACGCTGGATGTAGAAGGCAAATCGGTTCCGTTGCCAGGCCCCTTTGCCAAATTGTCAGAAACTCCGTTAACAACTTTGGGTGCAGCGCCTGATTTAAATTCATTTTCCGGCTTTGCTGACAGACAAGACGATGCTGTTGAAGCGAACGATAGTCGTGAGTTGCCCCTGGCAGGCCTGAAAGTCCTCGACTTTATGTGGGTCATAGCTGGACCAATTTTTACCCGTGTCTTGAGCGACTACGGAGCTGAAGTAATCCGAGTCGAATCAATGACACGAATTGATGCAGTGCGAGCATCTCCGCCGTTTAAGGATAATGCACTCGAGCTGTCGAATAGCGTGCCATACAGTAACTTCAATGCAGGCAAAACAGGCGTCACGATTGATCCTTCGAATCCTGTTGGCAAAGAGGTCATACTGGATCTGGTTCGTTGGGCGGACGTTGTCACAGAATCCTTTTCGCCAAAAGCGATGAAGGCCTGGGGTCTCGACTTCGAAAGCCTAAAAAAAGTGAATCCAGACCTGATTATGGTCTCCAGTTGCCTCATGGGTCAGACGGGAGATCGTGCCATGGTGGCTGGCTACGGCAACATGGCAGCAGCCATTACTGGATTTTATGAACTTACGGGCTGGGCTGACCGGTCACCTGCCGGACCCTATCTCGCATACACCGACGGCGTCTCACCGCGATTTATGGTCGCAACGTTGATGTCTGCAATGGAGCACAAGCGCAAAACCGGGTTAGGCCAGCATATTGATTTGTCCCAGGCAGAAGCCGCAATTCACTTGTTAGCGCCTGCGATTCTTAACTATGGACTGAATGATGAGATCTGGAGTCGTCATGGCAATCGAGATGACAGGATGTGTCCGCATGGAGTTTTTCCTGCCAGTGGCGAAGACAAGTGGATAGCTGTTGCCTGTCAGGATGATGCCGCTTGGCAGGCGATGTGTCAGGTCATGTCGTTCGACGATCTTGCAGCGGACGAAGCATTGGCTTCAGCAGCAGGCAGAAAAGAGCGTGAAGAAGAGCTTGAAGCCAGAATATCAGAGTGGACCGAAGCGAATGGCGCCCATATAACTCAGGATCTTCTGATCGAAGAGGGCGTTGCCGCCTATGTCGTTCAGAACGGTGTTGAATGTATGGCGGATCCACAGAATGTTGCACGCGGGCATTTTATATCCGTTGAGCATTCAACGGTTGGCGAAATGAAACTAGAAAACAGTCGATATCGATTAAGCCGAACACCTGCTGTTGTTACTCGCGCAGGCCCAAATCAGGGCGAGCATAACTTCGAAGTGTTGTCGGAAGTATTGGGCTATGACGGAGACAAAATTGCAGACGTCTACGCCTCACTGGCGATGGAATAGTTAGTCTTTGTCTGCGTTGAATCTGTTTTCTTCGGCACAGTTCGGGCACATTGAATGCGTGATGGGCTTATGTTCCTTGTTTGAAACATAGGTCTCAAACGTCTCCCAATTGCCGTCGGGCTGCTTAATACTATTGCACCAGGCACAATCACTCGTCATTTCTGCAAGCACGTTATGTTCTTGATCCAGTTTATGCCCCAGTTCCTCCTTCTGCAGTTCCAGCCAGTTAGCTGCCGTCCCCGTTCGCCCATCTGAACATGTGTTGTGTGCTCGAAAATTTTGGCTCAACGATTGAAAACTTGGTGATTTGGTCCTCGAATCCAGACTCCGGCCGAATGCGACCGTCACCAATGTGTTATCAGCCCGCTGGAATTCAGACTAGTGTCGTTTGTTGGTCGGTCAGATCTGCCGGCGGTGAGCGGTTCTGTGGATCAATATCCTGATCCAAGCCCAGGTGCTTCAGGATTTTCTGGATAACGTCCGAGTCTTCAATCGATGCAGTGATCCGAACGGGTCCGCCGCACGCATGGTTTTTTCTTGGACAAAAATGCAAAAGGTCGTTTGAAGCACTGTTAAGGGATCGCTGAAGCATCCAGTCGCGTATTATTTTCGGGCTTAATCTAAAAACAAAAACCAAAAAATAAAAAGAGGAAGGAAACATGGAAAAGATGTTTTTACAATCGGGTGATCTCACGGGGGTGACTTTCTGGCTTGTATCGATGGCGATGATAGCCGCTACGGTGTTTTTTCTTTACGAAGGCTTGAGTGTTAAGAAGGAATGGCGCCTTTCACTATTGGTAGCGGGCTTGGTAACGCTGGTGGCCGCTGTGCATTACGATTACATGAGAGACTTTTGGGTTGCCACTAATCAGACGCCGGTCGTCTATCGCTACATCGACTGGTTGATCACAGTGCCACTACTGATGATTGAGTTTTTCATCATACTTCGCGCCGCAGGTTCAGCGGTAGGCAATGGATCGTTCGTTCGATTGCTTTTTGGCACGCTCATCATGCTTGTGTTCGGATACATGGGCGAAGCTGAGCTCATGAATCAAGCGCTCGCGTTTGGCCTTGGGATGGTCGGTTGGGCGGTTATTATCTACGAAATCTATGCAGGTGCAGCAGGAACCGCGGCGAAAGAGGCCGGGGCGGCGGTGCAAAGCGCCTTTAGCGCAATGCGCTGGATTGTATTGGTCGGTTGGGCGATTTACCCGGCAGGCTATATAGCTGGGGTGTTGATGGAAGGCGCTGTTGGCGCCGAAAGTCTGAATCAAGTCTACAACTTGGCAGATTTTGTGAACAAAATTCTTTTCGGTCTGATCATCTGGAACCTTGCTGTCAAAGACTCAGAACAAACGTCGCATTAATTAGAGAAAAGCGTTGCGCTCAGTCCGCTGAGCGCGACCTTGTTCTCATTTTTATGGATAACTTCGGCTAGGGAGAGCCCGGGTTTAACGGTGGTGGAATAGTTCGGGGTGCCGAAACTCAGCGGTTAGACGCACTGGCCAGCCAGGGCTTGCGACTTACTAATTTCAACGTCGAGGTTTAGTGCACACCCTCTCGTTCGTCGCTCATGACGGGACGTTATCCGGTTCGAAGTGGCAATGGCTCTGTGCCGTGGGGCGAGGATTACGGTCTGGTGCAATGGGAAGTGACCATGGCAGAAATGCTGTCCGAGGCTGGCTACGCAACGGGTATGTATGGCAAATAGCACCTCGGACAGACGAACGGGCGATTCCCCACCGATCAGGGGTTTGATAAGTGGTACGGTATTCCCAATTCGTCGGATGCAACTGTCTACACCTCTCTACCAAGCTACACAGCCACTGGGGTGCCTGCCTCTGCGGGCATGTTCATTTGGGAATCAAAGCGGGGAGAAGCGGCCAAAAAGCTTGAGCCGTATGACCTGTACAATCGCCGGCTCATCGATCGAGAGCTGACGGATCGAGCGCTCGACTTCATGAAGTGGGAGTCTGCCGAAGACAATCCTTTCTTTCTCTATCTGCCGTATACGGCGACCCATTTCCCAACAATCCCGCACCCTGCTTTTGCTGGAAAATCCGGCAATGGTGTGTGTAGGCCGACCAATTGATGCAGATCGATAGTTACGTGGGTGAGCTGCTCGACACGATTGACGAGTTGGGCATCGCGGATAACACGATTGTTATTTTTACTGCAGACAATGGTCCCGAAGCGCTTGATTATGGCCAAATCACGTTGTCGGTTTCGACGGCTGTGCACGGCTCTCCAGGACCGTGGCGAGGCATGCTCTTTACCGGGTTTGAGGGTGCGCTGCGTGTACCTTTTGTTGCCCGCTGGCCGGGGAAAATCGCGGCAGGTAAATCCAGCGACGAGATTGTTCATGCTATGGATCTATTTCCCACGTTGGCCAGGATGACCGGGGGGAAGATTCCAGATGATCGAATTATCGACGGCTTCGATATGAATGATTTCTTCCTGGGCAGGAGCCCGAAGTCCGGTCGCGAAGGATTCGTAGTCTACATGGGCAGTGAGGTCTACGGCGTCAAGTGGCGAAACTGGAAGTTGCATCTCAAAGAACAAGATAGCTGGCATTCGGTTCTGCGTAACTACCCAATCGGACGACTCTACAATCTGATGACCGATCCCCAGGAACGGGACAACGTGATCTTTCCCCACGGCTGGGTGCTAGGCGGGATGGGACCGCTGCTTGCCGAACATGCGCGGTCGTTGCGAACCGAATGTCCTATTGCACCCGAAACACTGGACCCTTACACGCCGCCAAAGTGACAACAAACTCATTCATCGAAAGTAGGCAACCACAGCATCCATGAGCTCTGCATTGCGACCCCAGTATTGCGTGGAGTTGTCGCCGTCGGCACGGGGCCAAGTGGAATACAAGGCGATGACAATACCGGCCTCGGGTGCGACAACAACGGTTTGGCCGTGAATGCCGGAACCACTAAGTTCGCGTCCATCGTTGCCCTTGCCCCACCAGAATGAGCGGTAATACGGATTGAGGTCGTCTGAGGTTGCATACGGCCAGGTTGGATCACCGGGCTGCGCGTGCATGTCCTCGATAAAGTCCGCCGGTACCACTTGTTGGCCAAACGCCACACCCTTATTCAGAACCAGAAGGCCGACGCGGCCAAGGTCGCGAAGCGTCGAACTCATGCCGTGGTCAGCAAGTACGAAGCCGCTTTCATCAACGGTGATGAAAGCATCAAACTCCGCGCCCATGGGTTTCCAAATATGCATTGAAATCAACTCGGCCAGTGGCTGCCCCGTCGCTGCTTCCAGCACCCAACCGAGGACGTCGGTCGAACCCGAGCGATACGAGAACTTGTCGAGCTTGGCTTCATTACGACCTATGGTCGGAAAAAATTCGTATCCACCGCGCGGTCCGTTCTTGGGGCAGTAGTCAGCGTCGGTCCATCCCACCGCGCAGTCCTGTATGCGAAACGTGGTGGTGAAATCTGGATAATCCTCTGTGTAATCCGAACCATCTTTCATGTCGAGCAGCTTTCTCAGAGAGTCGGGTCCCCAGCCACTTTTTGCCAGTGCGGGGACATAGTGCGATACCGACTTGGTCAGATCGATGACGCCATCATCGTTGAGCTTCCCTGCGAGCAAGCCAACCACTGATTTGGAAACAGAATTCATCAGGTGTGGTCGGGTTGCGCTCAAGTGGCCGAAGTACTGCTCGAAGACTATGGCGCCATCCTTCAAAACCAACAGTCCGTCGATGAACTCGCTCTGCACAATTTCGTCTATGGTCTGCTTGCGTCCCTGGAAGGGGATGGAGAAGTCATTCACAGAGTTTCTACTTCGCTCCAGTAACAAGATGCGATCACCGTCGTGCTCAATATTGACGGTCGGCAATACTTCGCGAAGGTGGCTGAAGGCCCAGCGATTCTCCGGTCCGAACTGAAAATTGGATAGCGTTAGGTTATCCGGTCTGGCGCTTTGCTCGGCCTTGCAGGCCGCGCTGCAAAGAACACCGCTCAGCAGTCCCAGGAGTATGACAGTCTTGTTCATGACGAAAATCCTATGTTAAGTTGAGGTGGATACGAGGGAATCAGGGCTCTTCCGCTGTAATCCCGCTGTAGTGCAGGCTGATGATCTGCCAATTGCCGTTGATCTTTTGCCACACACCAGTCTCGAACGCTCTCGACGTGGAGGTTGTTCCATCAGGTGAGCGGGTGCGATTGTCGATGAAGGACGTCGCGATGGCGACATCACCACGGGGTAAAATTTGCACCTGAAGGTCCGACATTTCGTTCAGCTCAACGCCGCCGCCTGCGGCCATTAACCCGGTCCACATTTCGTGGTAAGCCGCGATATCCACTCTGCTGTCACCGACAAACACGGACGCTGTGTCGGCATAAAAGCTGAAGTAAAGTTCGACATCGTTAGTCGCATAGGCGCGGTCAAACGCTTTGATTGCAGCGTGAAGATCAGCATTCTGTGCATCTTTACCTGTACCCTTCTCAACGCGATGGTGTTCAGCCATTGCAGAAAACGACACCAGAACAATGACCAGGCAGCTCACCATTTTTCGCATGATTTCAACCCTCAATAAATGAATAGTTAGTAAATTGACGCGTCAATTGAGATGCTATAGATTAAGGCCTGTCAATCGACATGTACAGTAGGTAGAAGGGAAGACTATGAAAAGCCTAATCGCGATCGTCGCGTCACTCGCACTGGCCCAAACGACACTTGCCAACAACCATACCGTGGTCCTGCCTGCGGAATTGAGCAAGGCGGATCTTGCCGGGCAGATTTTCGAGCGCAGCGACATGACCGAGACCACCCACGACGATGGTCATGTCACTCTGGACGTGACTTCTTTGCTGTCCAGCGACAAGAAATTTGCCTCGGGCATGTACAAGTCAGGCAAAACCCGCGTGGAGGTTAACGAACCTTACGGCGTGGACGAATTCATGTACTTTCTCGAAGGCGGTATCACCCTCACTTCGGACGACGGCACAGTGCAGACCATCGAAGCCGGAGAGGGGGTCACAGTTCCAAAGGAATGGACGGGTATCTTCGAGACCGAAGGGTACAGGAAAATATGGGTGATCTACTCTGCGGTTGGAGAATAAGATGCTGCAGACGCGCGCTCGACTCTTCTAACTTGTAGGGACAGTTCTCATCGAGGAAGCTAACTGGTTAGTGCTAGTTCCAGCCATTGTCACCGTCATTACGGCAGTGCTAATCAGGCGACCTATCGAATCTTTGTTGGCTGGCGTACTTACTGGGCTTTTGATGCTTGAGCCCAGAGCTGCGCTGACCAACTTTTCTTCCATATTGCTCGATGTAATGATGGATGAAACCATCGCCTGGGTGATTATTGTTTGTGGGCTGATGGGCAGCCTCATAACTTTGCTCATGCGAGTGGGCGCCGCAGATGCGTTTAGCCAGGCGCTGGCGGCCAAAGCCAAGAACTCAACGAGCGCCTTACTGTATACCTGGCTCTTAGGCTTAGTTGTTTTTATAGATGATTATCTCAACGCGCTCGCCGTTGGCTCAGCAATGCGCAAGGTTACGGACAAGTTTGGAGTTTCCCGAGAAATGCTCGCTTATGTTGTGGACTCAACCGCGGCACCCATTTGCGTATTGGTTCCGGTGTCCACGTGGGCGGTGTTTTATGCCGGTTTGTTTATGGACTCAGGTTACGCCGAGCCCGGAGAAGGGATCGCCCTTTTTGTAAGTGCCATTCCGTTCATGGTCTATCCGATAGTCGCTGTACTGCTAGTGCCACTAGTGGCCGCAGGTTTTATTCCCGCGTTAGGAATGATGAAAACCGCAGAGGCAAGGGCGGCTAGTAACCCAGCACCCCTTGGGCCCGATGAGTTGGTAGCGGAGGCAGTCGATGCTCCGGACCGAAAGGTTCAGATCTACCATTTTATACTCCCTATAGTTGCTCTATTGGGTTTCAGTATCTGGGACGATCCGTGGAATCCTGATGTACAGCTCGGGGTGATTATGGCGGTAGCGGTAACCATTCTTCTATTCGGTATCCAGCGATTGATGGCCTGGACGCATATGTTTGATGCAGTATTAGACGGCATAAAGCTAATGCTGCCAGCGTTAACCATTGTGGTGATCGCGTTTGTGTTTAAGGAAGTTAATGATCGGCTGGGTTTGGCGGGCTTCATTATCGAAAATGTTGCACCCTTAATGACACCCATCTCGCTGCCCGCGCTGACCTTTATTGCTATGGCACTGATATCGTTTGCAACGGGTTCCAGTTGGGGTGTTTTTGCAATTGCTGTACCTATAGTTTTGCCTCTGGCTGAAAGCGTCGGTGTGAGCATACCATTAGCCATAGGTGCTCTTATATCGGCCAGCACTTTTGGTAGTCATGCCTGCTTTTATTCTGATGCCACGGTGCTTGCCGCTCAAGGTAGCGGTTGTGACGTAATGGATCACGCCTTAACTCAGATACCTTACGCGCTGATTGCCGCTGTTATATCCTGTGTTGGATTGACACTGATGGCAGCACTTTAAGCAAGAACAACTCAACGAGCTTTGGGAGTTTCAACAATGAGCCATACGATGAAATACAACATTACGCGACGGGATTTTATGAACGGTGTGGCCGTCGGTGTTGGGACGGCGTTGTTAGCACCCTACGATGTTTTCGCGCAAGCGCAAGCTGGTGCAACCACCGACAACTATCCGCCGATACGCACTGGTATGCGGGGCAACCACCCCGGTTCCTTCGAGGCTTCACACGCGCTCGCTTGGAGCGGTTCTAAACCTGCCAAGTACCAAAAGTTAGATGAGCATTATGACTTGGTGATTGTGGGTGCAGGCGTCAGTGGTCTTGCTGCTGCCAGGTTTTACCAGCAGCGCATGGGGAACGATGCAAAAATTCTGCTACTCGATAATCATGACGACTTCGGTGGGCACGCGAAACGCAACGAGTTCCACGAAAATGGACGGATGCTGCTGGGTGTTGGCGGCTCGGTGAATCTGGAAAGTCCTGGCGACTACAGCGCGGTGGCTAAGGGTGTATTGGATGACGTCGGCATTGACCTAGAAGCCATGAAAACTAACATCGGTGACTTCGCCATACTGAGCTCGGATTCTGGCACTGCGCTTGCGCTTCCCGGCGCTGAGGGCCATGTGTCTGTAGTTGGCGAATGGAGCAAGTTTATGCTCGGTATTGGCGACTATCAGTCAGCCATCAAAGCCTTGCCGATACCCGAAGCAGAACAGAACAAGTTGATTGAGTTATTCGGTGGCAAGGTTGATTACCTCAGTGACCTGTCTCAAAGCGAAAAACAAAACTACGTCGAGTCAGTCATTTACAGCCAATTTCTCAACGATAAAGTAGGTTTGGCAGAAGAAACAATCTCCATATTCTATCCAGTCCCAAAGTTAATCTATGGGCCAGCAGGTAGTAGGGTGAGCGTTATGGAGGCGTTCTACTTGGGTTGTCCCGGTGTGCAGGGTATGAGCTGGCTTAGCGAGCTTGCTGAAAAGCTAGTCGCAGGCGTTACGTCGCCTGATGCGTCGTCGCTGTACTTTGCAGATGGAAATGCGTCGGTGGCAAGGCTTCTAGTCCACAAGCTGATCCCGAAAGTGGCGCCTGATGCGAACGGATTCGACGATATCGCTGTAAGCCGATTCGACTATGCTGCGCTTGATCGGGCAGACAACCCCGTTCGTTTGCGACTCAACAGCACAGTAGTTGGTGTGCACGAAACAGCGAACAACAGTGTCACGGTGGACTATGTTCAGGGCGGTAATGCCGTGAGCATCACAGGGGATCACTGTGTACTGGCCTGTTATAACGGTGCAATACCCTACCTGTGCCCAAGCTTACCCGAGACTCAAAAAGAAGCGCTGAATTATGGCGTTAAAGTGCCGCTAGTATGGACTAATGTCGTGTTAAGGAATGGACATGCTTGGTCGAAACTTGGCGTCAGCTCGGTGAGTTGCCCTGACGACCCATACCTTGCGATGACCGTGGCACCACCCACTACAACGGGAGGGCACCAACCACCGCGTGGCCCGGATGACCCCATGGTTGTCTTCTTACTCGGCGTCCCAGACGTGACATCAACCGGTACCGAAAACAGTCGTGAGTTGTGTCGCATGGCGCGCCACAAAGTGTATGCGACGGACTTTGACACTTATGAGCAAGAGATTCGGGATCAACTTCAAGGGGTGCTCGGTGAGCACGGATTCAATCATGAAACAGACATTCGCGCGATAACCGTGAACCGCTGGCCTCACGGGTATGCCTACGAATACATGTCCTTGGACGATCCAGAGTGGCCCGAAGGCCAAGCACCCCATGAAATTGGGCGAGCACAGTTTGGCCGGATTTCTATAGCCAATTCAGACTCTGAAGCATACGCCTACCTGGATGCGGCGATTGATGCCGGCTGGCGAGCGGTCGAAGAACAAATATCCATTAGAAGGAAAATCGGATGAACGCACTACTCATCGAAGAAACCGACGACAACTTCTCAGGTGAATCTGAGCCACCGGCAAAGGTAGTCGAGGCCGGCGAGCCGAGATGAGCGCGCAAAAAGAAATTACTAACCTGATGAACCTATATTGTACGGCGATTGATTCAGGTGATCTGAAAACCTTTGGCAGGCTTTTCGCAAACGCAACGTGGGTAGCGGAAGGGCGAGTGCCCGGCCCCGAATCAATGAACAACATGATTTTGTATGAGGATGGAACGCCACGTACAAAACACGTCATTACGAATCTAACGCTGGATATTGACGAAGCGGCAGGCACGGCCAGTGGCCATTGCTATGTGACGGTTTACCAACAAACACCTGAGTTTCCGCTTCAAGCAATTTTTGTTGGGGAATACTACGATACGTTTTCTCTCTCGGCACAAGGCTGGGCCTTTACCCGGCGCGAAATTCGTCATTCACTAATTGGCAACATGCGCGCTCATCTTAAAACCCCATCACTAACCATCCCCGGGGCAACGCCTTGATCGATCAAAAGGCGGATTAAATGATGCAAAGTGTGCCTCTATGGTGCTTTGGGAAGTCAGTGTGAGTGACTTCAGTTGAATATCGAACCTTTGCGTTGGGTTTGGTTGCGCATCGAGTTACTGAGACCTATGCCTAGCACGTAAAACTTGACGTACGGTCAACCAATCATGCTTAGTAAGGGAAAGGCATCAAATGAACAAGCATTAGGAGTGAAATTATGTTGATTGCGGTTAGAGCGGAAGTCGAGGACGTGGAAACATGGCGCCAAGGATTTAAAACCCATAGCGAACTATTCAAACGTCAGGGCGTGTCGATTGCATACATGGGGTCTACGGTTGGCAAGTCCGTCCTCAGCGTATTCGATACGAATGATGTGGACGAGTTCATGAGGATTTTCAATGATCCTGCGACTGCGGAAGCTATGGCAAACGATAAAATTACTGGTGGCGTTGAGCTGTTCGTGTTGGATGAATCTTTCAGCCCGCAATAGAACCGGGTCAGCTGTCCAGAAGTCGCGAGAAGCGAGCCAAAGAGAAGTACTACCTGGGTGAGATCAAGCGGGTGATGTATGAGGCACGGGTGGCGGGCTTCCAGCCAATCACCACAAACAACAAAAAACTTGGTAGCGTTTAACCACTAATCGTCATTCCGCTCCAACCTTTCATAAAACAAGCAGGCAATCGTTCTGGTTCGATACTCAGACTTTCGATCGAAAAGCCCTGTTATAATTCCTATCCTCAGTAGGAGGGTTGGCTAATCACCAACCTACCCCACTAGTATTTCCGGCCCGGCAGCACCCCACCGCTCCCCTACCCCCATTTCTGATTTAGGACTATTACACTACCTAGGTATTATTGATTTGGAGGGATGATTACCGTGATTTAGCCTTTGCGTCCTGTTGGACTCATAAGCCATTCTTACTGCAACAGCTTGAATTCTCTTGGTATTGGATAAACGTGCACTACCAAAACCGAACTATTATTCCCATCATGAAAAGGTTTAATTAATTTCATATTAATAAGCTATTTGCTGATGACATCGTTGTTTGGGGAAAACTAGGGGAAGGTGATACCTTCGCTAAGTCTGGTCTGCCACTCTGCGGGCTCTAACTATTTTTTCGCTTTAGCCCACCTAGAGACTCGGAAAAAAATTTAGCGATCAAGTCCTTCCTGAAATTATGAGGGTTAAGTCTTTGCCGCTTTCCAAAGCTTGTTCATCAAGAGTCGCCTAAGCCTAAATTTATTTTGCAAAGCTCATCACCTCAAAACGTCCACCCTCGCATATCCAAGAGGGCCTGGAGGGGATGTTCTATGTTACCCTCCTAATAATTCTCAGTGCCATTAGATAAAGATATGAAATTTCTGCGCTTATTTCCTATATACCTCTTGCTTACATTCCTAGCAAATCTTTCCTCAGCAGCTCCTGCCTCGCCCCCAGAACTATCGGTGCTTACTTTTAATCCCGCTGAAAATTCCAAAACAATGCCGGTGGGGAACAATATAGACATAACATATGGGGCCACGATTAAAAAAGGCGATGGTGTAATAACTCTCAAAGATTCTGCAGGTAATACAGTGGAATCTTATCAGGCCGGTTCTAGTTCAAACATTTCGATTGCTGGTTCAGTTCTTTCAATAAACCCTACAGCAATATTGGCGTCTGATAAAACTTACTCTATAAATATTCCTGCGGGCGCTGTACAGGACACTACTGGGAATAATTTTGAAGAGGTAATCGATTACGAATTTAAAACTCAAATCGATGTTGCCTTCATGTTGCATGGGTATAGCGGGACTACTCTTTACGAAACAACCGACTCCTTTGCAGCTCAAGCTGAATTAGCTATGACACAGATGGGCTTGCTCAGCTTTAACCGGGTGAATTCTTATAGAACCCATATGCTGCCTATTAGTGTTCTCGATGGCGAATATGCCCAATCAAAAGCAGAAATAGAAGCCATTGATTCAGCTCTCGATAATTGGGGCTCCGAAAATGTTCTGGAAAATTTTTATTATGAGTATAAACGCCACCCAACTGCTTTGAGCAACCCTACAGCAGAGCAAATCAGCGTTCTTACATCATTAAAGCAGTGGCTGGTGGAAAATGAACAGGGAGCGGCTAACTGGAGAGATACGGATCTTGGGAAAGAACATTACCAATGGATTGATGACAAGGTATTTCTAGCTTGTTCTCCTGCAGTTCGCTTCATGCTGGACGGGGTGCGTATGCCAGCAGGTTTTGACGTAAAGGAATACAGGTCTATCGCAATAATATTGTCTAGTGATGACTCCTATAATGCGGGTGCGCAAGCATCTAGTTTTAATTCTTGGGCAGGAAAGCACTGGAATATTTTAAATTCAGATGGCGTTGAATACACAGAATACCAACCTTTCTTTTTCGATGATCATAGCGATACAAACAGCGGAGCCAGCCTTGAAAAGATTAGGATAGCTAATGCGAAGGTTGACGTGCACGAGCTCATACATACTCTAGGCGGAGACCACCCCCAAGACAATAATTGCATTTCACCTTATTCAGTGATGGGCGCGTGCGATACAGGAGACTTTTTCACCTTTCCAATTTATGAGAGGATTTATATTACGGGGTGGCTACCAGAGACAGCTATAACGACGAACCCTTCGTTGGTACAAGACAGTTACAATGCTACTGACCCCACCAAAAAATACCTCTTGAGCTTAGGTGACTTCCGATACCAAGAATTATTCAATGGCTCGTGGTACCAGTACAGAGTGCCATCTTTAGCAAAAATAATGGAAACCTGTAAGTCCTCTGCAGGTACTTTTGTTGACGATGGAAGTACTGTAGATCCGTTAGGGACTTGCGGCCAGTTGGTAGTCGATAAGTCGTGCATCGTATCGGATTCTTTCGACGATAGTGAACGTGGAGGAACCGTGATTGTACGAGATTTTCAGGCATGCGAATTCATCGATCCTGAAAAAGACCTATCTAGCGAATTAATGGCGAAATTTCTAAGCAGAATAGACGGAAGTGCACAAGACTATAGTGGCGCGGTAGACAGAGAGGCGCTTAAAATGGAGCAAACCGATGATGCAGCGCGCCTGGCTGCAGTTGTTCCACTTGATGGTGATGGTGATGGGGTCGAGGATGACCTTGACGCTTTCCCTCTAGACGCTTCGGAGTCCGAAGACAGTGACGGTGATGGCGTTGGTGATAATGCCGATGCTTTTCCTAATGATTCATCGGAAACAGTTGATACCGATCTCGATGGCGTCGGCGACAATACTGATGTGTACCCTAATGATGC
>Ga0115000_10000887_pt1 | contig 27224 bp, 27 predicted proteins | sample ArcticOcean_MG_C_6_FD_89690 | JGI IMG/M metagenome (GOLD analysis project Ga0115000, IMG submission 89690) | Marine microbial communities from western Arctic Ocean - ArcticOcean_MG_CB8_128 | ecosystem: Environmental > Aquatic > Marine > Oceanic | place: Arctic Ocean: Canada Basin | collected... | reverse complement strand
AGCATTCGAAAGCGAATTTAGAAATCGAGTTTCCAAGAACGCGCCAGAAGATTAATCTGAAGATGTTGGAGTTCTGTAGTTACTGTGTAACAGTCAGTTCGACAGTTGTTGATTCACTCCCTGAATCACATGTGTGCGAGAAGAGTCGGTTCTTATTTGATTCCGACCAATCTTTGACAAGTTTGTCTGGGGCATCCTCGCCATCGTGCACTGCAAGAATGTTGTACGAGTTGTTTCGTTTTGCGGGAGTAAACCCCGCTTCGCGAATCATTCGGCAAATTTTTGCTTCGTCCAAACAATGTGTTGTACCAGCCGCACTCACTACATTTTCTTCAAGCATCACAGAGCCCATGTCATTTGCACCGTAGAACAAGGCAGTCTGACCAATTGCGGGCCCCATTGTGACCCAGCTTGAACCTATGGAGTAGATATTATCAAGGAAAAGCCTGCTTAAAGCTTGCGTTCGTAAATAAGAACTTGAACCAGCAAGTCGAATTCTTCGACCGAACTCTGGGTTGTCACTTTTCTTTCCAGTGCCATCTAGTTTTGCTACAGCATCGCCAGGGAAAACCGCAACGTCGCCGCTTTCTGCGTTCCATTCTTTTACTCGACCAAGTGCAGTATTGTCAGGCTGGAAAGGCCACGATATAAATGCGTTGTATCGACCACCGCCAGCTAAGCCAAAATCATTGATGGAGTTGTCTTGCCATGAACGAACCATATCCATGTGGTGAATGCGATCTTTGATGCCTTCTATATGTCCGAACATCATCGTTGCACTTGTATTCATGCCAAGCTCATGCGCTACTCGCATGACAGTAAGCCATACTTCTGCGTTGCATTTCCCTAGACCAATTTTTTCTCTTACTGCGTGGGCAAATATCTCGCCTCCGCCGCCCGGTATAGATTGCAAGCCGGCATCTTTGAGTTTTGTAAGTACCCAACGGACTTGTTCTTCGATGGTATTCCCTGGAGTATCAAAAAAGTGTACGAACTCAACTATTTCTGGAGGACTAAATGCGTGCACATGTACTTGCGGGAATTTTTTCTTTATTAATGTGAGTAAATCGGTATACCACTCGAGGGGAAGATCGGGATTCATGCCGCCCTGCATGAGAATTTGATACCCACCAATGTCTACAATACCTTGTACTTTTTGCAGAAGTTCATCGTATGTAAGTGTGTATGCATCTTCTTCATGTCCATCTCTACGGAATGCGCAGAAGGTACATTTTGCTGTGCAAATGTTTGTGTAATTAATATTGCGATCAACAATGTATGTACGTAATTGGTCTCCGTGCAACACTCTGCAGCGGGCATCTGCCCATCGCCCAAGTTCAATCAATGGCATTTCGTTGTACAGCGTGCTTGCTTGCTCGCTAGTCATACGAAGGTTGCCATCAACAACATCCTGCAAAACTGCGTTGTCTAGAATGTTTGCTTTAGGATGTGTTGAAATCGCCATTGAACGGGGATTATAACCTAGCAAGTAGTTTCAATGGTCAATGCAAGCACTCTACATGTGGCAAGGATTTTGCTCGCTTGGGCATCTAACTTCTCTTTTTGGGCTGCGTCTGCAACTTGACCTGTGTTCACTCCTACGTTGTAAAAGGCACTTCGTGCAGCAGTCTCGGCAACTAGCGCGGCAATGAGCAAGTCACTGCGTAGCATGGCGTTTGTTTTCCCGCGAAGCCTTCGCAGGGTTTGCAATACGTTTTCGCTGAGTTTCATTATCTCAATAGGCACTCTAGCTGCGTCTAGATGCACAGCGTCCCACGATTCAATTCGTGTTGCATTGTCTTTTGGAAGTTTCCAAAGTTCGCTAACTTTTTCATACGCTTGGGCATCAGCATTACCTAGCCGAATGGCTTCCGATTGCGCTTCTTGTAAAATGCTAAAACAATCTGCATGAACATCGCAATGTTCTGCAAGCGATTTTTTCCCTTCAGAGTATGCAAGTACCATGTTTCCAAGTGAACTAGCAATACTTGCGAGTAACCCAGCGACAGCACCGCCGCCTGGTGTTGGCTCTTTGGATGCTAATGCATCCAAAAATGAATCGATTGAACTTTCGCCGATTTGCATTATGAACGAATCTCCGCGCCAAGCTGTTCCTGCAATGCAACCGCTGCTTCTAAACTTGGTGTATTCACTTCGTCGTGTGTTAATGTACGAGTCTTATCGCGGAAACGCATTCGAAGTGTGAGTGATTTTTTGCCTGCGCCGATGTTCTTTCCGCGGAACGTCGTGACATATTCTATTTCTTCAAGCAGAGGAAGGTCAAGTTGTTTAAGGGTGCTATAGACGTTAGACCACAACACATTCTCATCTACGATAAGTGATATGTCGCGCTCGATAGCAGGCTGTTTTGGAAGTGGGTGGGACTGAACATCTGGTGGGAATTGTTCAAAAAGTTGTGCAACATGTAGTTGCGCAACATGTGTTGTGTTTGCCACGTTCCATTTCTTTTGGACAGCTGTGCTTAGCCGACCCATGCTGCCAATGAGTATGCCGTTGAGCACAATGTCACCACCAGGCTCTAGCCAAGGGGTAGTAGTTGATGGTGTGATTACGATGTCATCGCTTGCAGTAAGTACAGAACATATACGATTGATGACACCGCGAAGTTCGCCGATGCCTTCGTCTTCTTTTGCATCAAGAATACAGGCAAGCTCGGTCGTTTCAATATGTTTTCCATCTTGTACGACAAAGACAGAACCAAGTTCGGCAAGTTGTACGTCTTGCACGCCATTGTCATCGTTGTGTTTACGGACAGTCAACAGGCTTGGAATTAGTGATGGTCGTAATGCAGGCTCGGCGGCTGCTCGATCATCATCGATGAGCAAAGGCGACTCGCCATCAAGAAGGAATTGCGATGCTGCGTCTATGGATATAAGTGAATGCGTGACGCATTCAATAAAACCCATGCCCGCTAGTTCGTTCAGTACAGCCTGTTTGCCTGCAGCTTCACCACCAAAAGCAGGTACTCGAACTTCCACAGTGTCCTTGAGGGGGATATTTTCGTAGCCGTGCACGCGCCCAACTTCTTCAACAAGGTCAATCTCTCTGTGGATGTCGCCTCGAAAGCACGGGACAACACTTGTCACAACACCATCGGCGATTGAAGTTTCAAAACCTATACTTGCAAGGTGTTCCACAATTTGTTCGTTTGTTAACTCAATACCAAGTCGCTCGTTGCAGTAATCAGTTCGCATTGTCACAATGATTGGCTCGGGTAGATTTTTCCCATCGCGTAATGTTCCAGCGCAGAGCGTTCCTCCGCCAACGTCAAGTAAGACGTTCGCTAGCCGATTGGCACATGGCTCAACTTGGCGAGGGCTTACGCCACGCTCAAAGCGAAAACTTGAATCGCTTGAAATTTTATGTCGTCTGCTCATCTCTCGAACGATGACAGGGTTAAATGTTGCTGACTCGATCAGTATGTTTTTTGTGTCGTTCGTTACTGAAGCATTTGCGCCACCTTTTACACCGGCAAGCGCAACTGGTTTTTCAGCATCAGCGATGACTAAGTCTTTGCTTGTAAGTTTGATTATCTCAGCACCATCACCGAGTGGTAAAAGTGTTTCGCCGTCTTTTGCCATACGTACTATAATTTTTCGACCTGCTAGTTTGTCTAAATCAAATACATGTGTAGGCTGTCCTTGCTCGAACAAAATAAAGTTTGTTGCATCGACGATTGCATTCCTAGCGGTGTCGCCTCGATTTTCAATTTTGGTTTTCAGCCAATTTGGCGAATCTGAAACGCTTGTGCCAAGGATAACCCGTGCGGTATAGAGCGGGCACAATTCTTTTTCCATATTTTCAACAGATGCTTCTTGGTCGATGGGCGTTCCTTCATCGACAACGTCTAGATTCGGGGGCGAAAGGGCGATTCCAGTCCGAGCAGAGATTTCTCTCGCTAAACCTAGGTGACAGGTGCAATCGCCCCGATTTGAGGTCATTTCGAAGTCTTGACGCACGTCACCATCGGGCAGTGTATCGGTACCTTCAAGCGGAAAACCGGCTGCAGTAAGCAGTTCAGCTTGGTCCTCGGTAGACACATCGTTTACCAAATAGTCATTGATCCAATTTGTAGTTACCAACATCCCCGCAGAATAGCTATTCTGCACGAATGCGAAGCCGATTTCCAATAATAGTTCTCATGCTTTTTGGGGTAGCCCTCGTGCCAGCGTGCACCGCGCCCCCACAAGTGAAGGATCCACTCTCGATTTCACCCAATGATTTTTCCTTGGATGTGACCGTTGTGACTTCCGAACCGCACTCTTTAGCGCATTTACGCTCTTCGCGTTTTGTTGTGTTTCCCAATGGTGCACTGCATCATGGCGACGAGCCAGGTTGGGGACCAAACACACTGCCACCGAGGACCCGTCTTTTATCACGAGAGCAAGTCTCAACCGTATGGATTCGACTCGACCAAATGGGTATGTCAAATGCTTCGATGGCTGATACGACAGTAAATTTTCAACTGCTTCCTCGCCCTTCAGAGGGTTCGGTGTATATGGTTGCGGTTCATGCGGAAGGAAAGTATTGGAATTATGTTCGATACATCGCGCCTGACCAAAAGGCAGATCCTGCATTTCGAAACTTGATTCGGTTGTTAGGTACGTATGCATGGGCAACTGACGAACCAGAAATCGAAGGATACCAAGAACCCGTTCGGTACAACCTTGGCGGAAACCCATACGAACTGTACATGGAAGGCTTGCTACCGTGAAAATTGCGTTGCTTGCACTTCTCATTCTTTCTGGTTGCACCAAGTCGCAACAGCCATTATTGCAATTGACGATGTTTGGCGATAATCAATCTGCCTTGTATGTCGTGCAGCAAAATGGCGACATTGCATTCGGTGGTGGCATGCACGCGATACAAGGCAAGACTTCTTGGAAGGGTGCACTGACCCCTCAGCAGCTTGAGAAACTTCAAGCGTTACTTGAAGCAACCACTCTGCAAGCAACAGACAAAAAGTTGATCTACCGCTTTCAAATTAAGTCACAAGTCGGCGACGTACCCTCTAAAGCAACAGTTGCACTTTCGAACGTGCATGCAACAGAATTGTATTTCTTTCTTGAAGAGTCAACACTTTCTCGAGTGCAATCGCAACTTAATGCGCTTCCTAAACCGTCAATGGATGTAATTGCGGATAGAGAAATGAAAGACATACCTCAATGAAAGCACTTCCAGCACTGAATGAATTACTCAGCGGTAACCAGCGGTACCAAACAGGCACAAGCACAATGTTGAATCCTGTTGATGCTCGGCCTGAACTTGTGCAGGGGCAATCGCCGATTGCGTGTGTTCTGCGTTGTGCTGACTCGCGAGTTGCGCCTGAAATTGTGTTTGATCAGCCCCTAGGAAAATTATTTGTTTGCGGTGTTGCTGGAAATGTCCCAACAATTGAAATTATTGAAAGCATGGAGTATGCAGTGGGCGTACTTGGCGTTTCACTTATTGTCGTAATGGGGCATTCTAATTGCGGTGCGGTTCATGCAGCGCTGCATAACGAGCATGTTGACGGCGTATTCGCTCTCATAGCGTTATCACCAGTGCCAGACATGGACGAATGTGTTGCGCACAATGCAGAGCAGGGTGTATCTACTATCTTGAATAATTCAATGTATCTTGCATCAGCCGTGCAACAGGGAACACTACAAATAGTTGCAGGGGTACAAGATATTGCCTCGGGCGAATTTGAATTGGTGGCACAGACGAAGTTGGAGTAGGATTCTTCAAGTATGTATGTTGTAAAAAACGAACGCAAGCACGCTTGCGTTCGTTTTTTACATGGGCCGGCCCGGATTCGAACCGGGGACCGAACGATTATGAGTCGTTAGCTCTAACCGCTGAGCTACCGGCCCTGTGGCTCTTAGTCATCTAAAAGCTAGGGTGGGCATGATACCCTCTCTAGCGTACAATGCTCAACCTTGGCTCCGGTAGCTCAGCTGGATAGAGCAACGGTCTTCTAAACCGTAGGTCGCAGGTTCGAGTCCTGCTCGGAGCGTTTTTAAGGGGATAGCGCTAGTTGGTCAAGTCTGCCTAGGGTGATTCTGCAGGTAACTGCTAACACTTTTACTTTTTGCGCCCGCTGCAAATTAGTAACATTGTGTTTCTAAACATCTCTGAAGCGTAGGATACTCAAATTGAAACCCTTCATCAAGAAGTACACGCGGATTGACGCGTTGGCTTGCAGTTAGCACTTTGCTTCCTTCTCCAAGTATTACTCGCAACGCAATTTTGGGCACTTTCATCAAAGAGGGCTTGTTCATGACTCCCGCGAGTGTACGCACAAACTCCGTGCACGTCAGTTGCTCTGGCGCAACAGCATTGATTGCACCTTCCCAATCGTGCGTCAACGCGCCTTGCACAATAGTACATGCATCTTGTTCTGCAATCCATGGCCAATATTGTTTCCCACTTCCTACTGGCCCACCCAATCCAAAACGAAACAATGGCAACATTTTTGCGAGTGCGCCTCCCTGCCTGTCAAGAATAATTCCAAAACGCAGCGACACAACCCGTCCACTTGCACGACGCGCTGCTTCTTCCCATCCCTTGCAGAGCAATCCAAGAAAGTCATTTCCAGCTGGGTCTTGCTCAGTGAGCTCTTGATCTCCACAGTCGCCATAAAACCCAGTTGCACTTGCGCAAATCAAAATATTGTCTGCAACTTCAGCAACATGTTTTGTGGATTCAATTCTAGAGCTTCGTAGTAATTTTTTATACGACGCTGTCCATCTCCGATCAACAATTCCCGCCCCAGCAAGATGCACAATGGCATCGCACTCACTTGCTGTTGTTTGCCAATCGCCTTGGTGTGTAATATCAGCTTCAATAATTTCTAGAGAATCATCGCTGAATTGTTGGTGCGCATCTGTTGCGTTTCGTGTGACTATGGATAGTTCGTGTTGGGAATCTAGAAGTGATGTAACCACTCTTCTTCCCAATAAACCCGTTGCACCTGTGACGAATACACGCATGCATGCATTGTAATGAATAATTGCATTTAGTTCCACGGGCCTATAGGGGGTACAATGTATCGATGCTCTTTCAATTTCTTTGCGTATTGATTGCGACACAAGCCCCTCAAAGGGGAATTGTCAGCGAAGATGCACCGACCCTTCAAGGAGTAGAGTGGGTTCAGAAGGTTGAAGAGGTAACTCCAACAATTGAAATAGGGAAGGTTAATTATCTTTTCTTTTTTCAATCGTGGTGCCCCGGATGCCATAGTCATGGATTTCCAACACTGAAGAAGATAAAAGAGGAATTCCCTGACGTGAATTTCATCGCTGTGCAAACTGTATTTGAAGGGTTTAGTACAAACACGAAGGAGCGTGCTGTAGCAGATGTGAAATCATATGGGTTGGACATTGCAGTTGGGCATGATGGCACCGCGGGAAAGCCATCACCGCTGATGCGACGATATCGATCGGGCGGAACACCTTGGACTGTGATTATTGATAAAAAAGGTGTAGTGCAATTCAATGGGTTTTCACTCTCTGTTAAAAAGGGTGATGAAATAATAACCGCACTTCTCAGTGAGCCAGAGTATGAACTACTTTCAAGTACGCGCGGCGGGCAAGAATTAGTTGGCGAAACGTTTGAAGAGCCATCGTTTGGAAAATTTAGCGCACCTCTCACCTTGTACCGTTGGTGGACAGATACCTGCCCGTACTGCGAAGCAAGTTTGCCGGCACTAGATGCATTGAGAGAAAAATATGCACACAGGGGCCTTAAAGTTGTTGGTGTATACCATCCCAAACAAACTTCAGAATCAATTACGATTGAGCAAGTCGTTCATTGGGCCAAGGAACGTAAATTCAACGGTCAGATTGTGCTTGATGAAGATTGGTCACAATTAAAAAAATGGTGGCTTGCATCTGGTAAAAGAAGCGCCACGAGTTTTTCTATTCTTGTGGATTCAGAAGGTGTAGTCCGTTTCGTGCACCCTGGTCCAGTATTATTTCCGAGTGACGAAAAACAATTTGCACAAGAAAACAAAGAGTATGAGCTGCTTGATAAATCAATCGACTACCTTCTTCCGGAATTCAAAAAGAGCAAAACAAATGAATAAATTACGTGCCGTGTTAACTACAGTATTGTCATTCTTATCAGCATGCGATTCTCGCATTCTTGATGTGCCAACCTCAAAGGAAACTACTATGAATATATATGCTAACCCTATACGCGATCTACATGGTGCCCAAGTCGATGCAGACGCATTCGACGGGACTGTGACACTAGTTGTGAACCTTGCAAGTAAGTGCGGGCTTACTCCACAGTACGAAGATCTTCAAGTCTTGCATGAACGGTTTAAAGAGCGAGGGTTTTCAGTAGTTGGCTTCCCGTGTAACGACTTCGGTGGGCAAGAGCCAGGTAATGCAGACGACATACTTTCGTGTGCATCTGGGTTCGGCGCGAACTTTCCAATCATGGAAAAAGTGAGTGTCATCGAAGGCGATTCGCAATGCGCTGTATACAGCGAATTATGTAAAGCTACCGATGCTGTGCCGCAATGGAATTTCGGTAAGTATCTTATAGACAAAAACGGCACACCAGTTGCTTTCTTTGGTTCTAGCGTAGAACCCCTCGACGAAGAAATTACTGCTCGCATTGAAGAGTTACTCAACACAAAAGAATGATACCTACTATGCAACACACTACAACTCGCGGGTTATCACTTATTGGTCTTTTGGTTACTCTTGGATGCATCGTTGCGCTGATGTCGATTTACATGTCATCCGTTCAAAAAGCGGTAACTGGCGGGAAAGGTACTTCGACGGCGACTTCTGCATGGGGCATGATGGACCAGATTCAATTACAGACAATCGGTAAATCGCTGATGATGGATGCGATTACGAGTGGCCAATATTTAACGCCAAGTACATTATCACGCTCTGATGATATTCGCGACAATACTTCCGCAAACTTTTGGTCAGCAATGTTGTTGCAAAACATGGTGAACGCAGAGCAACTTATATCTAAAACTGATCCAAGTTGGGTTGAGCTAGCAACTCCAGATTACCGAGCCCGATTTTGGGACTCAAACTTCTCAGCCGATTTAAACGAGACGTTTAATGTTTCATTTGCTCACATGCCATTGTGGGGAGACAGACTTGAAAAGCGTTGGAATGGTCGAGCAGGATCCTTTCCAATTCTTGGAAATCGTGGGCCAAAAGATGGCATTGAGCAATCAGATTCAGTAACACTTGACGATGACGGAACGTGGAGAGGGTGGGTGTACAACTCTGATGGCTCGATTGAGTTTGTTGAAGGAACAACAATTAATTCTAGATGGCGCCGCTTCGACGGTATTTCGCAAGACACAATCTTCGAAGACGAATCCGATTCACCCGACGATGCTATGCTTGGGTTCACTCTCGAGATGGACGATTACGGGCCAATATACGTCTGGGATTAAATCAACTCTATCCCATCTTTTGCATCATCAATTAATTGTTTTGCTTTAATGCCGCTACCAACAGCATTCTTCATCCATTGATCAGGTGTTAGTCTGCCAATAGAGCAAATGCGTTTTGTTTCTTCAGCTAAATCTTTACCACGCATGTGTGATTTTATTTGGTGACTAATGACATGACCAATCGTGTAATCCGGTAAATACAATGGGTACCCAATCATGTGTTGGTACGCAGCGAGAATGTGGTATGGGTCTTCTCCGAAGTATTCTTTGAAGTATTTGTTCCAAACTTCTTCTGCAATTGCGAGCATTTGATCGCGTACTTGTTCATCGGTTGCCTCTGGGTTTTGGTACAGCCATCGCCAAGTATACAATTCTACAAGGGAAGGTCCTGCGATTTGGCATGCAGAGAGTAAGCCCTCGACACTTGCAAATGCAAATGCTTTTGCTTCATCATCTTCTGGAAGGCCAATAACTTCTTTTGCTTTGTTTTGGTACAAAAATGCAAACGCCTCTGTACATGCTGTGTTTGGTACGTTTCGTAGCAGTGGCCTAGGAACAAAATGTGTTGAGATAAGTTGTTCAAGGTTGTGGCCAAGTTCGTGCATTGCTGTATCGAAGCCATCCCAGCCTAGCCTGTCGTCTAAACGGTTTGTGCGTAACCAAGCGTTGTACTCTGGAATTCCTGGTCTCATGGCGTGCCCCGCGCCACGTGCAATTTCAACATTCACTCGCGTTCCTAAAAATTCTGCGTCCTCGTCTACAAACCCAAGCCCTGTAAGTACCGCAGGAATTTTATTTTGAAACTCAATTTCATCCTTGAACATGGCTGTAACTTTTTCGTCAAGTTCTGCGGAACTTGCACCCTCAGCTATATCTTCAAGGTAAATGTCAAAAGCCTCGAGGGGTCTACCAAGTTTGTTCTCCATATACTTTGCAATCTCGCCACGTACTGGGGCTTCAAGCAATTCAATCATGAGCGCTTCGACTGTTTCCTCTGGAATTTCCCGCTCTAAATCAAACTTCCGTGCGATTGCGGTGGGGTGCTCATCGTAATACGCGTCGTAATCGACTGCGACTGAACGCTGCGTGTTTAGTTGTTGGTATCGCACTGGGCCAAGTAACTCGCCCGCGTCACCGCCATCAATTGTATTTTGTTGTGGATTCCATTTGCCCGTGCAAGTGCTGTCCATAATTTGTGTAGGAAGAGTTCCATCGATGTGTCTTCCCATAACCCAAGACAAAGCACGTTGTTTTTCGAGCCCGCCGTCTTGTGTGTATCCAGCTTTAATTTCTTCTCGAATAAGCCAATGCGCGATGAGTTTTCTGTCTTTTTCGAACCATGATTTTCCATTTGCATCTACCATTTGCCCAACAGGAACATGGAATTCGCTTACGAACATGCCTGCTTCGTGTTCTAGTGCTCTTGCTCGATCATTCACTTCTGCTGGAACGCGTGGACCGAATGCACGGCCAATGCGAGCCTCTGCCCACATGTCTGTTGTCCAGTTACTTCCATCGCGTAACATAGTCGCCAAATCTGGGCGATCGAAATTCAATAGAGCAACGAATGCAATTTTTTGTTTGTAGAACTGGTCAGATAAATCTGGGCAAGGGTCGAACATCGCCATTATGTCGTCTACTTGTGGCATTTCATCCCCACGTAAGTCAGTCCATTTTCGAAGGTGTCGACCGATTTCGTATAAATGTCCACCGATGCTTCCCATTGCACTTTCGTACCTGTCGAGTAAACGTGCTCTGTCTTTGTCAGATGTCACAAAACTTTTTATGCAGAACGATTCGAAGGCTTTGCTATCACCGTCGCTCTCTTGCCAACGGTTTGCGACTCGGTGAACACCAGTTGTTGCGCGGGGGCAACTGCCAAGTTTTGAAATAGTTTCTTCAATTGGTAATGTCATCATGCAGTGCATGATAGAGGGTGTTGTGTAATTGTGCGCTTGATGCAATTCCGCCTTGAGCAATAGGTGAGTATTGTCCACCGGATTCAGTAATAATTGGAAGCCACGGAATAACATCCCAAGGGTGAAGTAGGGGTTCAACTACCCCATCAATTTTCCCAGTGCAAAGAAGCAAGTACCCATAACAATCACTCCATCCCCTTGTTGAGCCAGCACACTCCACCAACTTTTTATGTAGGGATTCACTGCCAGTTTGCCTGTAGTAGTCAAATGAAGTGGTGCAAATCATTGCATTTTGCAGAGTAGAAACTTCTGACATCTTCGCAGGCGCACCATTATGCATCGCACCTTGCCCTTGAACTGCAGAGATTCGTTCTCCTAGGGCAGGTAGCACAGCCATTCCTGCGAAGGGTTTGTTTTCATATTCCAAACCGACAAGTGTTCCGAAGAGAGGAACTCCTCGGGCAAAAGAAGCCGTTCCATCGATTGGATCAACAACCCAACGGTACCCGCTTGTTCCAGCAACGCCGCCGCTCTCTTCGCCTAAAAAAGAATCATCTGGGAACTGTTCAAGTAGGGTCTTTCTTGCTATACGTTCAGCTTCAATGTCAACATTTGTGACCTCGGAACCATCTACTTTGCGAGAAATCGCAAAGTTTTTCGATAAAAATTGCGTTAACACGAACGCAGCGACTTGCTCTGTCGTATCAAAAAGAGCTTGAATTCGCGTTGAATGAGCATCCATGAATTGAATTGTACAAGAGGAAAAGTCCAATAACCCCTACTGACAGCCTGCATAAACTGAACAATGGCGGTTCTAGCCGATGTATACGGTACAAATACCCCAACTTGCTATTTTCAGGTACAGAAAGTGCTGCGAACACATAGTTTACAACTCCTTAGCTTGATTAAGGTGGTAGACTTGAGCACTTGCCATGGTGGGCAAAGTACAAACGTAACAAAGAGCATGAACAGAAGAAGCACTAATCCGAGACGAATAATACAGGCAATCCTACTGGGTGCTATGTTTTGTCCATTGGTTACACACGCGGGCTCGATAGCTGTTCCAGCAGAAGTGAAGACTATACAAGAAGCCATAGATCTTGCTCAAGGCGACGACATCGTTTTGGTTTCACCCGGGAACTACAACGAAGTAATTGATTTTAAAGGCAAAGCAATCACATTGAAGAGCACCGATGGCGCATCCGTGACCATTCTCGATGGCTGGCGCTTGGACGATAGTATCGTAAAGTGCATTAGTGGCGAAGGCCCAAGTACTATCTTAGATGGCTTCACCTTAACTGGCGGCACAGGAAACACAGATCTCTACGGCAAAGATGCAACCGTGGGCGGCGGCTTACTTTGTTTGCATTCAAGTCCAACAATTTTGAATTGCATTTTTGTAAGCAATGAAACCACATACCACGGTGGCGCGATATTCAATGGCGACAGAAGTAATACATCAATTCAAAACTGCAAAATTCGGTCAAATACTTCAGAACGCGGCGGGGGTGTGTACAACAGCCGAGGGCGTCCTGTCATTCGAGATACTGTACTTTCTGAAAATGTAGCGAAGTATGGCGGTGGTGCTATGTATAACTTCGGCTCGAATGTACGAATAATCTCATGTTCCTTGAAACATAACCGAGCTGCCTATAACGGCGGTGGGGTATACGATTACGACAGCAGTGGATATGTTACTGATTCTGTTTTTACAGATAACCTTGCGATGTTCAACGGCAACGCAATGTACCGCGGGTACAGAAGCGCAACTATTGTTGACGAAGATTGCCGGTTTACTATGGTGCACGACACAATTTCGGGCACAGGCGGTTTCATGGTTGCAAGGGGCAAACAAATTGGAGCATGTTGCGTCGGAACAGGGTGTCTTATCGTAGACGAAGATTCATGTGTTAGAGTAGGAGGTTCATGGCTAGGTTCAAATACTACATGCGAAGATCAAATGCTCGCTTGTCCAAAACCGAACACTGGCGATGTGAATACTGATGGTGTTGTAGACATGATGGACTTAGTGCTCGTTATGACGAGCATGCAGAATACAGCTAAGAATTGACCCACGAAACAATTAATTCCTTAAGTGCCGCAACTGGAAGAGATTGTGGTATTTTTTTTGCACAGCTAGGAGTAATTACGATAGGCGATGGAGAGCCCATCGCCGGAGTGCGACCATGAGACCCACAAACTTTAGAAGAGTCCATTGTTACTACATCGAACAATGTGCGTTGCCCCAATTTTTTCGCAAGTAGTTTCGCCGCTATGCGTGGAGCGCTACCACGCCAGCCTTCGGCGAGTATTAACTCCCGCGGGTCGTACCCGGGTTTGCGGTGAATGTCGACTGTCCCTTGATAATCTGGCGCTTTGGAATCATCGTCCCACCAATCGTGACTAAACCATGTATTGCATTCAGAGACAACGACAATGTCCCCGCATCTTTCGTGTGCAAGTTCGCCACGCTCATCGCCGGTATATACAAATTCGATACCAGCGGTATTTTTGAGCAACGCTGCAACAGTAGAAATTTTTGACTCGTCTTGCACATATACGTGCGCCACTTGGTGATCGGGAACTGCGAATGCTTGGCTTGCGCCTGCATCTAAAAATTCTTGCCCACATTCTTCTCGAATAAACAGTAGGCCATTGTCTCGTAGCGTACGATTTATAGCAGTAGCGTATTGGACTTCTTCGATACCGTATTCACTCAAGATGCAAACTTCTATATTTTTTGACTGGTAGTAATCTAGTAGTTTTCCAACTACTTCATCAATTGCAAGAAGTTCTTCAGGAATACTTGGATGGTTTGGTCCAACCCGTTGCAACGGATAATCAAGGTGCGGCAAGTATACTAAGCTAACCGTAGGCGAATGCATCGTGTCTACTTCAATTGCTGCATTTGCTATCCACTTCGAGGATGCGATTCCAGCAGTAGGACCCCAAAAATTGAACAGTGGAAATTTTCCAAGTGTATGTTGCAACGTAGTTCGCAAGTTTGGTGGGTTCGTCCAAAGGTCTGGAATTTTTCTTCCATCTGCACGGTACACAGGTCTAGGAGTTACACAAATATCCGCTTTCGAATACATGTTGAACCACCAAAATAGATTTGCAACAGTGGATTCATTTGGAAGCGCATCCCACAAATTTTCGGATTGGACAAGGCTATTAGATTGACGCCAGAAAAATGTTTCGTGTGTTTCGCGTTCGTACCAGCCGTTTGCAACAATGCCATGTTGCTTTGGGTTTGAGCCAGTGAGGATGCTCGTCTGGACAGTACTAGTAACAGCAGGAAGCGGAGGCATAAGTGACGAAACACTGCGCTGTTCTGCGTACTTCGTTATATGCGGTGTGTGCTTACCAAGGTGTTCTTGTGTAAGGCCGACCACGTTCAAAATTGCAATTCGTCGCGTCATTAGGTTCCGAGTATTTTACGGTGTGCAGCCACTGTTAGTACGAAACAAAGTGCTGGTATAACCATGATGTGATATTCACCTAGGGAAGCTATGCAGACGCAGTCTAGAAGAGCAAAACCCGAGAGCAGCGTGTGCATGCCATGCTTGCTCCCTTCTTCTGCTTTCCTGAAATTCTTCCAAGCAAACATCATCCAAGCGCAAAACGCTACTGCGATTCCGATGACAATTGGGGATGGTGATCCTTGCGCCAAAGCGGCTATACCCAGTGGAAAGACCATGAGAACGATGGCGCCGGAAGTTTTTTTTGTGGAATTATTCTCGTAGGTTCCGATGAAAGTGAGAATCGCAGTGTATAGGAAGAGGGCTCCAACATACCACCAAACAGATTGCGAAAAATAATCGCTCGAGAATGCCGATACCGCAACAATAATAGTCAGCCCTCTGCAAAGGCCCATGAGCGGAATTGCGAGAAATTTTGCGTGGTGCAAATATGTATACAGCAATACAGACAGTGCAAGGCAACTTGTAGAAATTCCGGCAGCGATTGATATACCAAAGGCTACTAAAATTGCTAAGCCCACCATAAAAAATCCAGCAGACCAAGCTTGGCGTGAAGTGATAATGCCGCTCGGGATTGATCGATCTGGTCGTTGAATCGTATCTCGTTCCACATCGAAGGCATCGCCAAGAACCATTCCAGCAAAATACAAAAGCAAGAGCACGACTACGATGAGGGTAAGCGGTACGAGCATCTGCAGGGCTGGAGGCGTGATTCGTTCAGACCAAAAATCTGTGTGCCCCTGAATGACAAATGCTAAACCTACCATTGCATTACTTACAACTGTTGGAGAGTTGCTTATGCGAAGCATATTGAGCCAGCCTTGAAATTCGCCTATGTGTTGATACGGCTTGCGGCCCATTCAAGTTCCTTTGCTATAGATGTTCGTAACTCGCCTTCGCGAAATTGGGTAGGTAGCACATCCCAAGTATACGTTTCAACTTCCCAATTGGTTGCACCAGCTTGTGTAAGGATTGGAATTGCACGTTCAAGTGAGTCTTGCGTTGTACCGAGCACACCAAACGAGGCTAGATGAATGGGTACATGAAAATGCACTCGCCAAAGTCCTTGAGGAGAAGCAAACATTTCTTTTGTTAGATTTTCATGGAAAGAGATCGCACCGTCGTATTGAATTGTAGTCTGGTGCAAATACCGAGGCTCAATCATGCTTTGAAGGGCTTGTGATTTTTCTTCCACGTTTCCAGTATCAAAATTAACTTCCAAAGCATTTGAAAGTTGTACCTTGCCAATCGTCAGTCCGGCGCTGTTGTACTGCGTTACCATATTCTCTACATTTTCCTGCATTACGGCACCATGGCAAGTGTCGTGACAAACACGAATATGTCTACGGGCTAGTTCATCGTCTTTAAAATATGTATTCATAAAGCACGCAAGATCTTCTGCACGTTGCAATCGACACCCTGGTTCTGTTTCAATGTCAATATGTACGCAAACGCCTGTTTGCTGTTCGAGTTCGAATAGGAACTGCACGCAACCTTGTAAAAACACTGCCGCATCTTGATTCGTGAACGAATCAGACTCCCATCCAAGTGGCAAAGTCGAAATACCCACATCAGTTTCGTTCGTGATATCCGAAAAAATCGTTGCTAATCGTTTTGTATATTCGAAGCGTTTTGGGTCAGCCCAATTCGGCGTATATACGTCGTGTTGCACAACTTTCGAGTGAAAGTTTGAATAGGGAAACCCGTTCATTGTGCTAACGCATACGTTGCATGCTTCAAGAGTGTCTTTTAATTGGGCACTATTTGTTTCAATGGATGCGGTGTTTGATAACCACAAGCCAACGCATGCATTGTGCTTGCCTCCATTGCATATGGGTTTGTATATGTTTTTTATTGTTGCGAGTACATCTGAGAAAGTGTCACCGCTGTGCACATTTGTGCAGTACCCGAGCATTACTCGACTTTAAACTTTCCACTTTTTGATAAAAAGGTGAGTGGATTGTCGTAGGAGATAGTTTCGATTAACGATTTTGAATGACCGCGACTCGCTAGTTCGACTTGGCATTTAGGAACAGCTAATGGGTCGCTCGGTCCCCAATCACCAGCGGAGTTAATCCATAATCGTTCCGTACCGTGCATTTCGATTATGTCAGCTGCGCGTTGCGGCGTGCATTTACTATCTGGATATAGCGTCATTCCTGCCCAGTAACCCCGGTCTAAAACTGAACGAACGGTATGTTCTTCTACGTGATCAATCAATACTCTATTTGGTTGCAGAGAAGTGTTTTCGATTGCATCCATAATTAACTGCGTGCCTTTGAGTTTATCTTCGAGATGTGGTGTATGCACAAGAACAAGTTGATTGAGTCTTTCCGCAAGGGCAAGCTGTTCTTCTAAAATAAGCAACTCGTTTTTGCTATTCTTATTTAAGCCGATTTCACCAATCCCTAACACAGTATGGCATTCGATAAATTCTGGAATGATTGAGATTACTTCACGTGCAAACCCAATATCTTCTGATTCTTTCGGGTTAATGCAAAGCCAACAATGGTGTTTGATTCCGTACTGTGCGGCTCGCTTTGGTTCAGTGTCTGTAAGTTGTCTGAAATAATCATAAAACCCCTGCGCGCTACTTCGGTCAAAGCCAGCCCAAAATGCAGGCTCGGTAATCGCTACGCAACCAGCTTGAGCCATCCGTTGGTAGTCATCGGTGGTGCGTGAGACCATATGAATATGAGGGTCAATATAAACCATTACTCTGCTGGCGGCACAGCACCGCTCGCACCCTTCGTTCCAGCACTCTCGATTGGTTTAACACTCGGGTCGCTCAGTAAAAGCAATATGCGTTCGGTGCGGCCAACTTCGTCAGTAAGAAGTTCTTGAATACATGTTTGCATTGCTTCTATTCGGAAATCAGGCGTGCTGCCTTCGCTGCGATCAACTCTGTCAAGGAACGCAGCGATATCTAATACTTTTGCGCGATGCTCTTGAAAGTATCTATCGATGATTTCAGATTTGTTCATGGGGTTTGCTGGCATAACAACTCATGATTCTACATGAGTTTTTCGATTGCCTGTCGAACAATGTTGACATCAAGTGCATGAATATCAATTGGTTGTTCGAAACCTTCGAGCATAAGCAACGTTAATGTCCCGCCAAGGTGCTGTCTAAACTCTTCTATGCCATCAAGAAGTATCGGGTTTTTGAGTTCTTGGTGGCTTGTTGGAAACCCAAGTTTCTGCAGCAATGAGATAATGCGTTCAGCAATTTCATTTTCTAACAAACCTAATGCCACGCTACATCTAATATCTACAGCAAGACCTATTGCAACTGCATCGCCATGTGAAATTTGAAAATCTGCTAACTGTTCAAGTTTATGTGCAGCCCAGTGCCCAAAGTCTAGGGGTCTAGCCTCTAAGCGTTCGAATGGGTCTCCGCCATTTGTAATGTGATGTAAGTGGAGTGTTGCTGATTGCTGCAAGACAGAGTTCATTTTTGCAGTATCCCGTTGAAGCAGGGCATCGGCGTTGCGTTCAATTTCTTCAAACAACGCAGTATCTTTTATCAGAGCAACTTTCACTGCCTCGCTTAATCCAGCCCGCCAATGCTCATCTGGCAACGACTTCAGTAATGTTGAATCGTTGACTACTGCGAATGGTGGGTCAAAAACGCCAATGAAATTTTTCTTGCCAAACAGATTCACCCCGTTTTTCACTCCTACACCGGAATCGCCCTGCGATAGAGTTGTTGACGGCACACGGATGAGTGGAATGCCTCTGTGCCCAATAGACGAAGAAAATCCTACTGCGTCTAGCACAGCACCACCACCAATGACAAGTATGCATGACCTTCTGCAAATACCATTTTCGTCTATCGATTCTAAAACAGAGTTGACTGCGTTAAGATCGTTTTTAGAATCTTCACCGCCCGGCAAAATAAGAACGTCCCCGCAAACGCGTTCTTCACGTCTGCACCAGGCATCCAACATTTCAATAAATTCTGGGTTCGTGTCAGCGAGGCCTTTGTCAAGAACAGCAAGAATACGAACTGGTTGAAGTTCTTCAATCAACGTATCAATCTCGTTGCCCGCGTCAAAGGCACGTTGCGCAAATCGCAAGCGGTGCGTCCATTCAATGGAAAAGGAAGCATCGATGGAATCGATCATGGTTGTCCCCCGTTAAGTTCGATTGTGGGGGACCAGTCGAGCCAGTCGGTATCTACTTTTGATGCAATAGCAAACGCATAGCCTTCTGGTGCTTCATCGCCTGGATTGGTTGGGGTTGCAAAAGCGATTCCACCTTTAATCCAAGAGGTGAGTGGCCCAGCGTGTAAATCGATGCCGAGTAAGTCTGCATCGAGGCTGATTCCACTGATGTTCCAGAATTGTGTATTCGTTCGAATCAGCGGAACGTATTTTGTTTTTACATTGCACGTAATTCGCACCGTTGAAGAATCATTTGAGAGGTCTAACTTTGAAACTTGTCCGACCTCAACTCCTCTGTAATACAACGGTGCCCCAACAGTAACGTTGTCAGCAGAATTCGTTACGAGTGTGAATTGTTTTCCTGAGAACGAAATCCCTTTTTCTGTTCCGATGAATGAATAACAGGGCTCTCCGCCATTCGGTAGGACTTCTATATATCTTGGTCCAGCGATAGTGTCTAAGCCTTCTACGCCTTGCAGTGAAACAGATGGTTGCACGACCCACCATAGAGATTTTTTCTTTGCTAATACAGTTGCAGAGGTGGCTAATCGTGCATGGACCTCAACTCTAGATGTATCACTGGACAATTCAATAGATTCGACTCTACCAACGATTGTTCCTCTAAACATAACTGGAGAGTCAACTGTAAGTCCACCTGCATCTTCAAAAGACACAGTAATAAGTGGCCCAAGATTAGCTAGCCACTGCATAAACAAGAGAACAGTGATCACGATTGCAATAACTGGTACGAACCAGCTAAGCGAGAATCTATTCTTCGATGCTACTCGAATAATTGCAGTAGGATCGTTTGTCATTCACTCGCCTCATTTTTCCACAAAAGACGAGAATCAAAATTCGATGACGCTACCATCGTTAGTACAACAACAGCACAAAAAGCAACGAGCCCAAGTTGTGGAGCCACAGTAGCAAGAGCACCTAGTTTCACGAGGGCAACAAGAATTGCCACAAGGAATACATCGAGCATCGACCAGCGACCGATGGCTTCAATGAGTCTTAACAAATGTGAATTTCGTGTTGATTGGTTATTCTTCCAAGTGGCGCACAAGTAAAGCAAACCAGTGATTTTTGCAAGGGGAATTCCGATTGAGCAAAGAAGAACTAATACAGCAATACCCGGTGTGCCGCTTTTCCATAACGCAACACCGCCTTGCCAGATGGTGCTTTTTGTTTCGTACCCAAATTTTGACATAGATAGTATTGGTAACACATTCGCGGGGATAAATAAAATTAATGCTGAAAGAGAAAATGCCATCGTTCTTTGCACCCCGCGTGGTACATGGCTGCACATACTAGAGTTGCACTGAAAACAGAATGCTTCTGTTCCTGCAGGGGTGCTTGGCATTTGTTGCCTAGCGCCGCAGTGGGTACAAGAGAGCCAGTTGTTTTGTTCTTGGGGACTAGTTATTGACAAGTGAGCAGCCGTCTAGCGTAAATGAATTTGACGAAAATAAACCAGAAGCAAAACATTGACCCCGCACAGTCACGATTGCGCCGTTGCTTACGCTACGCCCGCCGCCGATAAAGTCTGCAATAGAGTCATCAAAAACACAAACGACCTGAGAATCATCTTGCTTGATTGTTACTGTATAGAGGTCATCATCTGTGAGTGAGAATGCAAGGACTTCTCCGGACAACTCAATTACAGCACCTGAATACTTTGAAGTGTTGTTATTATCACTAAAAGAGGCTTCAAGCATTTGAATATTTGGCTTCTCGATATGGGACTGCTGTACTTGCGATACGATTTTGGACGCTCGTTGGTTTTGGCTCAAACTGCCCGTTGAATTGCATCCGGTAATAAGGAAGAGTGATACGACGAGTGTAAAGTGTTTGAAATACATATAGGGGTTCTCCTGCTACTAGGGATGATATCAGCCTCCCAGAGTTCCACCAATTGGAATGACGCTCCTCTTTGGAGTATTCCGAACAACCTGACGCAAACTTGGGAATTCTATTCCTAGCCTTAAGTGGTCTCCGTGGATTGTCGAAGGGTATAGGCGGTGCATTTGATTGCGCCTTGGTAACTGCAGACAAGGACGGAATCCTCTGATTCTCCAAGTGAGCTATGGTTGCTACACAAAATTTCATTACAAATTTCGCGGGAAAAGACGGATTCTGGCATAAAAAAGCCGTTTTTGCATTTTTTTCAATAAACGGTTCACAACTGACCCCTTATTGCCCTACGAGGTGCACCTGTTGAGATGTTCTCAACCATGAACTTTACCCCTCACCCTATTCGGAGCTTGTAATGACAACCCTGCCACTGATGCTCGCCAAGACCGCGACATCCCTCATCGTTTCCTTCGCCCCAGCTACTTCACCAATCGCAGATTTCAACGACGACGGTGTTGTGAATTCATCTGACCTAGTTGCACTAACTAGCACATTGGGATTAACTTGCGAAGGCAATTGCCCAACTGACTTAAATCTAGACGGACTTGTTGATACTTCTGACCTCATGATCCTTGTCGAACAATGGGGATCAGTTCCAAATTGGCAGCCACAAGAACAAGAAGAAGCACCTGCACCTGCTACTAGTTCACCACGTGATCCAAATAGAGACATGAGCTGGCAAGGGCAAGCACCTGTTCTTCTAGATGCAATTTACTACGACCAATACACAAAACTTTTCAGTCATGGTGGCTACAGCCGTTGGCACAATGCGGAAGAATATAACCAAGGCGAATTTACACAAGCTTGGGCTCAAGAAAATAACGTTGCAGTGCTGCCAATGGTATACGGTGCAGTGGACTGGGATCACAACGGTGTATTGAGTGAAGAGGATAAAGCAAACTTCATTATCTATCTTGATGAAACCATTCCTGCAGATTACGACGGTCCAATTTGTCTAGATCTTGAAGGCAGTTGGTGGAGCATTCTCGATTCGTCTAACCAATCAGTTATGGATGTTGCAATCGATGCTTACGTTGAGCAAATCGAATTCGCAAAAGAACTTCGCCCAAATGCTAAAATCGGTTTCTGGGGTTTTCCTAAGAAATCACATACAAAGCTAAATAGCACTACAGCATCAATTGACCGTTTGCTCGAAGCCTGCACAGCTATTTTTCCAGACGTATACGAAAATAACCCTGGCGGTTTTGATGCACCACGACTCCGTACTCACATCGAGAGTACTATCGCCATGGTAAACGGTGAAATTCCTGTTTACGCGCAAGTGTCACCACGATACAAAGTAGATTCAACTGGATATCGCCACTTCCACGATCATGATGAATTCATGCGAGATCAGGTTCAATCAGCACTTGATGCAGTATGGACTGATGCAAACGGCAAAGAGCACAAGGTTAACGGCATTGCATTCTGGGAAGCGTACACATACATCTCTCAGTACACAGAAGGTTGGTCAGAAATGTCAATGACTGAACGTAAAAGTGCATGGGATTCAGTAGATAATCTACACGTCGAATACCTTGAAGGTATAAAAGAATTGGTTGACGCAAACGCTAGTACTTACCCTTCGCAAGAAGAAGATACCATCGAAGTTACAGTTTCAAGCAACAGCAACGCTGCAACAGAAGCAAAAGAAATAGCAGTTGCCTCACTTAAGGCAGCAAAGGCACAGCAACAAGCAGTATTGGTTCGAACAATCCATTCCTTAAACACTTCAATGGTTGCAACAACTTCGAGTTACAAAAAATCAGCTAGTTCATACCAATCAGCACGAAACAATTGGTCAAAAGTACGTCGAACATTTAGCCGAACAGCTCGAAAATTTGGACGAAATTCAAGTCAATACAAAAAAGCATACGCAACGTACAAAACAGCACGGAGCGAAATGCAAAGCGCATCAAAAGAGTACCAAGAAGATCGCAATGAATTCAAAAGTGCTCGAGCAAGCATGAACCAAGCGAAACAACAATGGAAAACAGCAAACGAAGGATGGTCAGAAATGGCAGCAGCTGAAGCAACATTGCTTGCATCAAAATAAGTTCCTCTCCCTTGGCAGGGTAGTAATTAAGAAAAGGTCGGCAATCTTGCCGGCTTTTTTTTATTACTTTTCTTTATTGCCTCTGTGTACACCTCTGAGGTTACCTCAGGGGTATCCTCTGTGGTGGAGAAGTTATGAGAAAAGAAAAAAGGCACCGCGATGCGGTTTATCATGTATTACGTGTTGCAAACTATCCTTGGTGCTTAGGCAGTATGTATTCATGGAGATTGAGCAGTATGCATTCTTGGTGACTATGCAGAACTTATTTGTACTGATTATTTTTCAGGCGTTTCACAGCGGTTTCTTCGCCGTTTGCTGGAGAGCATTCAAGGCCGATTGGACCCTTGTAGCCTAGCGTCCTTAGTTCGTCGTACACACGCGGGTAGTAAATTTCACCCGTTCCTGGTTCGTGACGACCTGGATGATCGGCGACTTGTATATATCCAACTTGGTCAAAGCCGTCATGAAGTCGACCACATAAATCACCTTCACTGATTTGCATGTGGTACAGGTCCCAATTTATTTTTACCATTGGCGAGTCGACTTCTCTACAAATCCGCACGGCATCTTCACTTCCGTATAAGCAGTGCCCCTTATGGTCAACGCGAATATTCATCGGTTCAAGAATGAGCATGATGCCCGCTTCTTCTACGATCGGTTTTACAAGTTTTAAGCCGTCGATGATGTTTTGGTGCATTTCTTCTTGGGTCATGCCTGGCTGGTCGTTTCCGCCAACAACAGTCATCATTTTGCAGTCTAATTGTTTTGCAATTGCACAGGCCTCTGTAATTTTCTCAACAAACGCTTCGTGGTTCTTAGGATTGTTTAAACCAGGCGCAAATCCCCAAGCAGTAAATTGCGCAACAGTTATTCCACGCTCTTTGCATGCTGCAGCGATGGCATCGATATCTTTGTTTTCGTACGGCCAAAACTCAACGTGTGTAAAACCAGCATCTGCTGCAGCATGAATTCGTTCCACGAATGGTTTTTGCCACCACCACATTTCAATGTTTACAGCATAGCGTTCAGAAAATTGAGATGACTGTTCTTCGGTTGGTTGGATTGCAAACATGGAAGTGCAGGCTAGTACGGCAAGAGTATGAATGAGCATTTGCTAAGTGTACACTTAGCAAGGGCCCCAAGCGCCAACGATGGCTAATAGATCTGAAACATCGACGGTACCCGAGCCATCTACATCACCCACTCCACTGCCACCCCAATTGCCAATTGCGGCAAGAACATCACTTACATTTACGGCGCCATCGTTATTCGTATCAGTTGGACATTCAATCGTACTAGGCGCGACTCTCATATACCCTTCTAAATAAATCCGATCAATATCAACATACTGCCACCCGAATGGCCACCCTGTATCTACATACACATCACCAAAGAAAACTTGGGTCACATCGTATTGCCCATACCCTTTTCCATTGATGTGCATTTTAAAATGAGCAGACAAATCAATGTCCCCATCCTCATCGGCATCTGTTTCGAGTGGTTCATCAAGGAGTGTTATTGGGGCTGGGCCATCTTCAATCCCTTTACCAAACCGAAACTCTAGATCTATATCGCCTGTTACGTCAGTGGGTCCAATGACAGCACCTAAAAACACAACATCGACTCCGACATATGTAATTTCATATTGGTATTCAAATTGATCTGAGTTTGGATCAACTGTTGTTGGACTTACCCAATGCACATCTTCACCACCTGATGAAGCACTAAAATTCCATTGGACTTCATCTCCAGTGAATGCGGGAATCAACATACTTAGTGTTATTATTGGTATGAAACTCATTTGTACTCTCCTTGTGCGTTGTATCTATTTATACACTCCGTATAAAAGTACAATCAGATTCACTTTATTGCTGTATCATTTACTATAAATGATACAAATACGCTTAAAACCTGCATTTTTCTTCCTTTTGCTGGCGCAGTGTAGTTTTACAGCTCCTACGCCCACCAATATACTTCAGCGAGTAGCTGTTACAGGAGCAAGTGTGAGTGCAGGATACGGATTAAAAACCCCACCAACAAAAGGCAATTTGGCTGCCTATCCTATGGATTTCACACATGTCATGGATGCCATGATTACAGTTCCGCACGATGAAGTTGGCGATTTCTGTGACCTTATGTTCTTCAGGAGTTCTCGAAAAAACGCAGCGGAGTACATTCAACAAATTGTTGCGTACAAGCCTACGCTTGTGGTTGGCATTGATTTTTTGTTTTGGTTTGGATACGGCTCTGTGCCAGATGGAATTGCCGAAGAAGAGCATCGAATGGAGAAACTAGAGTTTGCCCTCAACTTACTCGACACACTAGAAGTTCCACTGCTCATCGGAGACTTGCCAGATGTTCGAGAAGCAGTGGGGCGGTTGCTTTCACAAAGCCAAGTACCTAGTGAAGAAATATTACATTCGCTAAACAATCGCATTCACACTTGGATAGACTCGAAAGAAAATGCAACGCTACTTCCAGTACACGAGTACTGGAAATTGATGATGCAAGATAAAGAAATCACCGTATTAGGTACAACTTGGCCAGAAGGAACGAAAGATAGGTTGCTCCAGAAAGACAGTTTGCATATGACACGTGAAGGAACTGTGGTTTCGGGTTTACTGGTCGCAGAAATCATCGGTGGCGATGACTTTGAAACAGACGCAACAGTCATTCTTCTCAAAGCAGCAGCGCTTGCAAGGGCTAAGTAATTACTCTTCACTCTCAACAAGAAGTTCTTGGTCGATTTTTTCTAACTCTTTTAACTCTTTACCGCCCGAAGCATGCAAGTCGCTTAGTGTTTTTGCTCCAGGAGCGAGCCGCGTAGAAAAAGATCCTTGGGCTTTGTTAAATGCACCGGCTGCCTGCTGGATTTTTAATCCTACTTTTTCAAGGTGGTCTCGAAAGACGCTTAATCTATCAAAAAGTTCTTGGCCTGCTTTTGCAATTTCCTCTGCATTTTTCGCAATAGATTCTTGTCTCCACCCATACGCAGTTGCTTGAAGGAGAGCTACGAGAGTGGCAGGGGATGTAATGAGAACATTGTTCTTCATCGCTCTTTCGTGCAAGTCTGGATCGCGTTCAAGGGCTGCGACTAAGGCGGATTCAACATTCACAAACATCACAACAAAATTTGGAGTATGTTCAAATTGATTCCAATATTCTTTTTTTGATAATGCCTTTACATGCACCTCTACCATTTTTCGATGCTTCTCTAAATGGTCGCCAACATTATCTTTGTCTTCCATCGCGTTTAAATAATGTTCTAGTGGCAGTTTGGAATCCACAACAATTTGGCCGCCGCCAGGCAACTTCACAATCATGTCAGGGCGAAGTGTAGTATCGCCTTCGGTTGTTGTTTGTTCTGTAAAGTCGCAATACTCTGTCATGCCTGCAAACTCGACAACATTGCGAAGTCCAACTTCGCCCCATTTGCCTCGATGATCTGGGCGGCGAAGTGCAGTTTCTAAATTCTGTGTTTCATGTTTCAGATCTTTGTTGATGTCGATGATGTTCTTTGTAGCTTCGCGAAGACCTGCGTACGCTTCAATCCGCTTTACTTCAAGCTCATTTGTCAACTTTTGTGTCTTGTCAAGCTCGGCTTTGAGGGGCGCAAAGCGAGTTTCAGCAAGATGTAAAAAACTCTTTGAGTTTTGATCGATTGCTTCTTGGCTTATCTTCGCAAATGTTTCATGGAGTCGTGCCTGCATGGCGTCGGCATTTTTTTTCTGCTCTTCGATTTGCGTTTGCAAGCGGACAATCTCTAATTCCGCATTTCCGCCAGTTTTTCTGCCAAAAAGTGCAAATGCAATGATTCCACCAAGCATGACGCCTAACAAAATCCCAATTCCCAAAGTGTCGTAATCCATCTTGACAATCATCCTACGACACAAGTAAGTACAAATTTCAAAATTTATGGCCAAATTGCAATTTTCATTTGAAAATTACAATCTTAGTTAGGGGTCGTGATATTGGTAGGCTTTCTCGTACAGATATTTTTATAGGTTCATGGCTTGATAACGTAGGTGAGAATTCTGCCTCAGCGTACGCTAGCGACGGTTGGGTAGGAGCCGGAAATATCGCTGCTTTATCAACTGATTGGTCGCACTACGAATTCTCTTCAACTCCAGCACCTAGTGCTCTAGCATTGCTAGCAATAGCTGGTGTGACACGAAAACGACGTGAACAACCTAAAAACGAGCTTTATAAAAAAATAGCCTCCTTAGTTTTCTTTCTGAGGGGTTATTTTTTT
>Ga0115000_10000885_pt1 | contig 27258 bp, 34 predicted proteins | sample ArcticOcean_MG_C_6_FD_89690 | JGI IMG/M metagenome (GOLD analysis project Ga0115000, IMG submission 89690) | Marine microbial communities from western Arctic Ocean - ArcticOcean_MG_CB8_128 | ecosystem: Environmental > Aquatic > Marine > Oceanic | place: Arctic Ocean: Canada Basin | collected... | reverse complement strand
TCTTTACAAACTTTGACTTGTTCTGAATTTTCACCATATTTATCTACATAATAATTAATTATATTTTCAGAAATCTCGTTAAAAAAAGGAGAACGAAAGCCGGTATATAGCCGATCCATAACACCAAGACCATTCGATAATATTCCACCTAATTGGTCATTTGATGAAATCAAAGCAACTGTGAGACCTTTTCTACCTGCTGTTATTGCTGAAGCAATTCCTGATGGAGTTGCGCCAATAATAGCTAGGTCAAATGTAAGCTTCTCATTAGTCATAATTATTCATTATATTGAAAAAAGCAGATTACGCGGGGTGATTTAGTATTTTTTAGTTCAAAATCTATGAATAAATAGATAAATTATATGATTTTTTTTTATTTTTTATAAGTTTATGAACTCTAATTATTGGTACCCCGTACCGGATTTGAACCGGTGATCTCCGCCTTGAGAGGGCGGCGTGTTAGGCCACTACACCAACGGGGCTTTTTTTGGCTGCCCATCCAGGATTCGAACCTGGGCTCTCAGATTCAGAGTCTGATGTCCTACCTCTAGACTAATGGGCAAATCCCTAAATCACTATTTTACATTATAATATTACTCTCTATATTAATAGACTAGTAATATTAAAAAAATCTAATCATTTATTTTTATTATAACTTCAAGCTTGTACTTAATATCTTTACTAGTTATATAGCATCCATCATGGATATTATTATGATCCCCTTTTGGTACATATTTCCAGTCTTCAATTTCTTCATTCCATATTTTATCTACTATTCTGTGTGAAACATGATTATAGTTAGTTGAAGCAACAAATTCTAAGGAAAAATCACAACCTTCCATGTCTCCAACTGAGCTGTCATATCCTGGAGGAATATAGCTTACTATATCACCAATAAAAAATTCTGAATCATCATTAGTTTTATGGACTAAACCCATAGTATTTTCGTTAAGTAAAGGTATCATACTTCCAGTAGGAAGATAGTTCATTAATTTAAAACTATAAGGATGGATTTCAGTAATATTATTTAGGTCTATTCTCAAATACCTTGATTCATTCTCTTTTTTCTTTTCTAGTTCTAACCAGTTAAATTTGTAATTTGCAGATTGACCAGTCCTTACTATAGTAGATAAGTTTTGATTTCCTAAATTGTATGAAATTCTAGTATTTTCCATATTTATCATTAATTTATCTATATTTTCATTTAAGCTATTTATGTAATTATTTAATTCTGAAACTTCACTATTGTGTTCTCTATTATTATCCAAAGTTTTTTCGTCAGTTTTTTTATTTATTTCTAAAATATCATTTTCAAGATTTAATACTTTTGTTTTTATAACTTGATTATTTAAAGCTAGAGAAATAAGTTTAGATTTATTTTCTTGATTATCTTTATCTGTGGTGATTTTTTTATTATTTAATTCTTCATATTTTAGAAGTAAATCTTCATAGTCTAAATTTAATTCTTCGTATTGTTTTTTTACGCTAATTGAGCCAGATACATATTCAGTATTATCTGTTAATTCTTCATTATTATTTTCTAAAGTTATTTTTTCAAAATTATCTTTAACTAATTTTTTCTCTAGTTCAATTATTTGTTCAATAGAAAAATTATCAGTTAATTTTTTGAAATTTGATAACTGATCAGATGAGAATTTTTCGGTGAGCTCTATAAAAGAAAGAGGTATATTTTGAGGATGAGTAATATTATTTAACAACTCTTCGTTTGCCTTATTTTTATCATCACTAACTAGGTAAGGCACTATCAAAGTAATTATAATTAGAACTAAAATTACAAATAATACACTAGATATTGGATGATCTTTAATTCTAATTTTTAAGGATTTAATTATCATTGTTTTTGTTAAAATATTTGCTTAAATAATTAATCGCAAATACATATCCTAATATCTCTAAAAATATTCTACTAATTAATTGAAAATCATTATAATTTATGGCTTCTTGTGTATAATTTATTCTTAAATTTATATAATTAGTATGAATTATAGCTACCATCCAGAGCCAAAACATAATTCTTTTAATGTTTAAATTATTAAATCTTGAATATGCTAATCTAAAACTTGCCATAAGAGATAAGCATTTTATAATTGGAGAGAAAAAAATAGAATATATAATTTCAGATGAAAATATCCAGTTGATCAAACTACCTATAGTTATAGATGAAACATTATGTATTATTATTGTAATAAAAATAGATATTAAAAATGAAAAAATATAATTCTTTTTTGAAGGTATATTTATCTTTTCTAAATTTTTTTCTAAATTATCTTCTAATTTATTCATAATTTTATTTTCTCATATCTATAAAGTTTTAGAAATTATATTTCCTTTTATTTATAACAAAAGTAATTATAAAAATTAACTATACTAATTATTTTTGTTATATATTTATAACGAGAAATAATAAATTCAAAAAATGGAGATTTATGAAATACTATAGAATTTCTGAACAGTTTGGGAAGATACATCTTTGTGTAGAAACTAGTGAAAATGAATTAACTTCTCTAACTAGTATTAATAAATCAATAACTGATTATAAAAATCTTTTAGATGCAAGTGATATTACAAATTTAAAAATTGATGATATTACAAAAAAAATCTTAAGTAAATCTTCGGGTGAAAAATTTAAGTTATCAGAATTAATTGAATCTTCTATTAATAAAACTGGGCCTGCAATAATTATTAAGCCAATAGATCCTGAAGAAATGTGGGCTGGAGGCTTTGGAAACATGATAATAAGTAAAGAAGATCTAGAAAAAGCATCAGATGAAGTTAGATTGTCATATAACACACCTAATATATCTACTACCTTATATAAAGGTACTAACCATAGATTAGTAGGTCCTTTTGAAAAAGTTGGAATCAGGACAGATACAGTTAGAACCATAGCTGAAGGTGAAATAATATTTATAATCTATAAGGGCAAATTTGTTGGGATATCACTTGGGAATGAAGTAGCGGGAGATCTAGCTACAAAAGCAAATGTATGGACTGTTCCAGCTAAAGTTTTTAAGGGTTGTGCATCAATTGGTCCGTGTATATTATCTATGGAAGATGAAAACGAAAATAATAAACCATTAGAGTTAAAACTTGAAATAAATCAATATAGAAATGATGAACTAATTGGTTCTGGTTCTGTTGTGACTAAATTTAAAAGATCTCCAGTAGACATAGTTGAATCGACTGTTGCTCATGATACTCCTCCTGATCTAGTAATTCAATATTCTGGTGGTTTTGCGATAGCTAGAAAAGATGATGAATTAGTTCCATTAAAAGAAGGAGATAGTGTTTTTATCAGTTTAGAAGGCGTCGGTCATGTGCAGAATGAAGTTGAAGAAGTCTAAAATTTTATAACTTTTTCTAACAATTTATGACTTTCTTCGTATAGCTTTTTTTGATGAATTTTATTATATGTATAGCTATAAGATTTACTTTCATTTTTTTCATCAAAATACTTACCTGTTAACTTTTGTTCAAATACCAAATCTAATAGATTTATTATAGATTTTGCACCTTCACTTGTACTTTTAAAAAAAAGTTTGAAGAAAGGCGTAAAAATTTTTCCAAGAAATCCATTTTCATAAACAACATTACTACCTAATAAACCTGGATGAATTGCATTTATTGAGATATCTTTTTGAATATCTGATAAATAATAAGTCCATAAAATTTGGGCCATTTTACTTCTGGAATAAAACAAACTAGAAAAGCCTTTAAATTTATTTTTTTCATAATTTATATCTTGAAAATTTATTTTTCCAATTAAGTCTTTATTTTTTATTTTATCTAAACTATTTATTGAAGAATCAGGATTATGAGCAACTGAAGAAACATTAATAATTTGAGAGTTTTTATTAAATAAATTATTTTTTATTAATAAACTTGTAAGTAAAAAATGAGATAAATAATTTATTTGAAAAGATTTTTCAATTCCATTAATACTTTTTTTATATGAAAAATAAACTTTACCTGCATTATTTATTAGTGCATCAATTTTTTGATTTTTTGAAATAATTTTTTCAGCCATTTTTATAACAGAATTAAGATCATTAAAATCACTTATATAATAATTGGTTTTTATTTTTTTATTTTTTTGTAAAAACTCTTTTAATTCAGCACATTTTGTTTCATTTCTACCTATAAATAAAAGATTATAATTTTTATCAGCAAGTATATTTATTAAGTCCTTGCCTATTCCTGATGTTGCGCCTGTAATTAAAATTGTCTTCATTAAATTATTGATTGATATACAAAATTTCTTAAATCATCTTTTAAATTTTGATCGTGCGGATATGTTAACATTTGTGCCATAAAAACAACACTAATTTTTTCTTTTTTATCTATCCAAAATAAAGTTTCAGCTGCTCCTCCCCAACTAAATTCTCCTATTGATCTAGTAGTAAGATTTGCTATAGGATCTATAACAACTGAACCTGCTAGGCTATATCCAATACCTTTAAATGAACTTTTACTCCATTTGCCTTTTGCTATATTAAATAGATCTTTCCCATTATCTAGTTGATTAGAAATCATATAATTTAGAGTTTTAGACCCAATAATATTTTGCGTTCCTATTGAACCATCATTTTGAATAAGGTTGCAAAACTTCATATAATCGTCAATTGTAGATATTAGACCAGCACCACCCAAATTTATATTTTGTATTTTTGAGAATTTACTTTTTTGAGAACTATCTTGGAGGACATACTTATTTTCCAATGAATCATATACATAACAGGAAGCGAATCTTTTAAGATTAGAATTAGAAATTTTAAAACTTGTATCTTTCATTTCTAAAGGACCAAGAATATTTTCTTGAAAAAAATCTACTAATGATTTCTTAGAAATTCTTTCAATTATAAATCCTAAAATATCAGTTGAAATTGAATAGTTAAAATGTTCTCCAGGAGAAAACTTTAAAGGTATACCAGATAAAATATTTATACAATTGTCAGAAGAAAGGTTATCTGGTCCAAAAGATGACCGTTTCATTAGTTTTTTTTCCAAATATAATTTACTTATAATACTATCTTCGTTGTGATATGTTAAACCTGATCTATGAGTTAGCAGGTCATGTATTATCATTTTTCTTTTTGGAGGTTTAGTTATTAAATTATTAATATCTCCTGATTGATAAACAGATAAGTTTTTCCACTCAGGTAAATATTTTTCTACCTCATCGGATATTTTCATTAAACCACGCTCTACAAGAATCATAATAGCCAAACTGGTTATTGGTTTAGTCATTGAATATATTCTAAAAATTGTATCTCTTTGTATAGGTGTATTTTTTTCTCTATCTCTTAAACCAGTTTCAAAATAATAAATTTCTTCATTATTTTGTGATACAAGTAGTGAACATCCAGGGAAACTTTCAGGAACATATTTATCAGATAAATATGTTCCCAGTTTTTCTAATCTATCAATTGAAATATTTGGCATTTATTCTTCTATTTCAGGAATAGAATATTTATTTTCATCATCATTTGAAGGAAAAATCATAAATATAAGTAACGGAATCCATCCAAAAATAGGTATGAGCCATAATAACTGCCACCATCCACTTTTATTAGTATCATGAAGCCTTCTAGTACCTACAGCTAAGCCTGGTAATAACATTACTATTTGTAATAATGATTGGAATAAACCTATTTCGTTATTATTATCAAAAACTTTTATTGTACCTAGGGTGCTATCTGCAATTGACCCCATAATACCTACTATTGCAGTAAAAAGAAAAAACCACCAAAATTCAGCTCTTTTTGCTCTGCCAGAAAAAACATTGTAAAGTATAAAACATTTAATAACAGAGACTTTAAAGTTCATCAAAAACTCCTAAATTTTTTCTATTTCGTTAGCTAATAAATAATCCTTATCAGTTATTTTATTTTTACTATGAGTAAATAATTCTATTTCAACAGTACTATAAACATTAAAAATATTAGGATGATGATCCATTTTTTCAGCAATCACTGAAATTTTATTTATAAACTCTATAGCATTTAGAAATGAATCTAGGTTATAGCTTCTAAATAATTTATTATTTTTTATTTCCCAATTGTTTGGAATGCTAGTCACAGGTATAATCCTCAATAATTATATTATTTATATACATGATAGTGAGGAATTAAGATGATAGCAAAAGATATACATGACTATAAAGGTTTTTTTCCAGCTAATCCAACTCCTGTAAATCAAGGTGAAGGAATTAGAGAAGAAGCTTTAAGGTCTATATTAGAATACGATATAGCCAATGGTGCTGGAGGTTTTTGGTTAGCTGGAACTACAGGAGAAGGTCCCATATTAAGTGAAAGACAAAGAAGAGAAACAGCTGAAATTTCATCAGATGTTTGTAAAGGTAGAGTAAAAACTATTATGCATGTTGGAGGGATAACAACAGAATTATCTATATTAGGTGCAAAAGCGGCTAAAGATTCTAACTGTGATGCAATTTGTTTGTTACCTCCTTTCTTATATCCTACTGATGAACAAAGTGTTATAGATTTTTATAAGGAAGTTTCAGATGCTTCTGGTAACCTTCCTTTTTTTGTATATAACTTACCTCAAATAACAGGAATAGAATTTGTTCCCGGAAAAGCAAATGCTCCAGGTCAAGTTTCGATGAATAAAGTAGTTTTAGAAGTACCAAATGTTGCTGGATTAAAACATTCAGCTGCTAATCAAGCTATGATCCCTGTTTTTGTTGAAATGGGCTTAGCTTGTTTTTCTGGAAATGGTTTTTTACCACTCCCTTCTCTAACTTTAGGTGCAGTAGGGACTGTAGATGCTCCACTTTCTATAATTCCTTCAGTTTATGATGAACTTTATAAAGCTTGGGTAGCTGGAGATATAACTACAGCTGAAGAAAAACAGAAAGAAGTTACTAAAAAGATAAGTGTTATGAAATCTTTTAATTCCGCTGCTGATGCCTCAAAGATTTTATTGACAGAAATTTTAGAAATAGATTGTGGAAGGTCAATTCTTCCTAATAGAAGATTAAAAGATAATGAAGCTAAAGAATTAATTAGTAGGGCAAAAGAAGTAGGTTTGATTTAATAATTACAAATCATTTCTACTGCATTTTCAGCATATGTAATAGAGCTTTCTATTCTATCTAAGGCTTGCTGTTTATTTTCTACAGTTAATATTCCAAAAATAATTGGCTTTACAGCTTCTATTGCAATTTTTTGAATGCCATATGTTGAATATTGAGCAATATATTTATAGTGATCAGTTTCACCTTTTATTAAACATCCTATAGCTATAATCCCATCAAAATCATTTATAAGTTTTTTACAAGCATATGGTAATTCAAAAGAACCTGGAACTTCAAAGTTTTTTATGTCTTTTACTCCTAATTCTTGAAGTCTTTTGTAGCTTTTTTTAGCCATTTCATTTGTAATATCAGAATTAAATTTTGCTTTGATTATTGCAATTTTAATCTTTTGAGGATCAGATTTGAATTCAGCTAGTTTGCCACTCTCTTTACTCAATGTTATGTCCCATTTTTGATACTTTTGTTTCTAAGTATTTTTTGTTTTCAGGTCTTATTTCACCACTTAAGTTAATGGTTGAGTTTATTTCTAATCCAAAACCTTCTAGACCTATAACTTTTTTAGGATTATTAGTTAGTAAATCAAATTTATTAACTCCTAATATTCTTAAAATTTGAGCACCAATTCCATATGTCCTTAAATCCATTGGAAATCCTAATGATAAATTAGCGTCTACGGTATCTTCACCTTCGTCTTGTAAATTATATGCTTTAATTTTATTAACTAATCCAATTCCTCTTCCTTCTTGTCTCATATAAACTAAAACACCAGACTCAGCTTTTGAAATTTTTTCTAATGCTAAATCTAATTGATCACCACAATCACATCTTAAAGAGCCTAAAATATCTCCTGTTGTACATTCTGAGTGAACTCTTACTAACGTAATTGACTTATCACTAATATCACCTTTAACAAGGGCTAAAGGTTCAGAATCATCAACAGTGGATTTGAATGCTATTACTTTAAATTCTCCAAATTTAGTTGGTAATTTAGCTTCAGTTACTTTTGAAACTAAATTTTCTTTTGAAATTCTATAAGCAATAATATCTTCTATAGAAACAATAGGTAAATTATATTGTTTAGAGACTTTTTTTAAGTCATTTACTCGAGCCATAGTACCATCTTCATTCAATACTTCACAAATTACTGCAGCAGGGGTTTTTCCTGAAAGTTTAACTAAATCAACAGAACCTTCTGTATGACCAGCTCTTACTAATACTCCGCCATTTTGATATCTTAAGGGAAATATATGACCAGGCTTAACAAAGTCATCTTTTGTAGAATTTAGATTACTTAGTTTTAAAACTGTATTAGACCTATCCTTAGCTGAAATACCAGATTCAATATCTACTGAAGCATCAACCGAAACTGTAAAGGCAGTACCCATTGATTCCGTATTTTTAGTTACCATTGGCTCTAATTCTAAGTTATCTATGATGGATCCATCTAGTGGAGCGCATATTAATCCTCTAGCTACAGTGGCCATAAAATTTATATCACTTGGTTTACAATCTTCTGCAGGCAAGCATATATCTCCTTCATTTTCTCTGCTTTCATCATCAACTATGATAACCATTTTTCCTTGCTTAAAAAATTCTATTGCTTTTTCTACAGATTTAATTTGTTTTTTAGTTGGTGCATTAGTATTTAATTGAATATTATTCATTTTGCTTTCTCTTTATAATTTCTTCAACGTATTTTTTTATATATCTAGCATTTACATCAGTTTCTATGTTAACAAATTGTTTAACCTTTAGATCCTTAAATGTGGTTTCTTTAAGTGTATGAGGAATTAAAGAAATACTAAATAGATTTTTATTAATTTTATTTATAGTTAGACTAGTACCATCTATGCAAATATATCCTTTTACAATTATATTGCTAATCACATCAGCATTTGCTTCAAAAATAACATTAGTACTGTCTTTAAGTTGATTGATTTCTTTGCACATAGCTGTACTTTCAACATGCCCTTCGATTAGGTGGCCTCCTATCCTAGATTCAAAAGTGGCCGCTCTTTCTAGGTTTACATACTTAAGATTTTGTTTCTTACCTAATATTGTTTTACTTTTAGTTTCTTCAGAAACTTGAAATGATAAATTATCTTGATTTATTTTTGTTATTGTAAGACATATTCCTGAAACGGATATAGAATCTCCTATTTTGGACTTTTCTAAAATCTTTTTACACTTAATAGAAATTTCTTCATCAACTATAGAATTGATTTTTCCAACTTCTTCTACGATTCCTGTAAACATGATTATTTAGTTCTCCCGATTATTAGTATATCTTCATTGATATCTTCTATGGAAGTTATAGTTAAATTAATTCTATCCTTAATTCTTATTATTCCTTCACCTTCAACTGCACTTGGAGCATCCTTACCTCCAAATATAGTAGGGGCAATAAATGCATATACTTTATCTACTATTTTTTTATCAAAAAAGCTACCAACCAACGTCCCTCCAGATTCTACTAAAATACTATTACAACCTAATTTATTTAATTCTTTTATTACATCATTTATTTTAATTTTTTCTATAGATTTGATTTGAGTTATATGGTTTGGAAGGTTTTTTCTTGAGACATTTATCATTGTAAACCAAATGACTTTTCCAAGTTTTTGATTAGAATAGATTTGAAAATTCTCATCTAGTTTTCCATAATTATCGAGTATTACACGATATTTAGGATTTCCTATATAAGATTTGTTTATTCTTGAATTTAATTTAGGATTATCATGTATTACAGAGTTTATTCCAGTTATAATCGCATCTGAGAACCCTCTAATTTCATGAACTCTATCTCTAGATTCTTCATTTGTAATCCATTTAGATTCATTTGTTTTAGTAGCAATTTTACCGTCAAGTGTCATTGCTAATTTTACTGAAATAAAGGGTCTATTATTTATGATTTTAAAATTATAAGCTTCATAAAGTTCATCACATTGTTTAATTTTGCAGTCATCCCAATTTCTTACTATTTTTAATCCTGCTTTTTTCAAATCATTAAACCCTTGACCATTAACTTTAGGATTTAAATCTATTGTAGGGCAAGATACTTCACTAATTCCAGATTTTATTATTTGTTCAGTACATGGGATATCTTTACTCTTAAAATTATGAGGCTCTAAAGTACAGTATAAAATAGCTCCATTTAAGTTGCCTTTAGTGTTTTTTATAGCTTCAATTTCTGCATGACTACCAGGAGAAATATTTGTTTTTCCTTCTCCAATAATTTTATTATTTAAAACTATAACAGCTCCTACTGCAGGTCTAGGAGAAACTTTCCCTATGCATTCTTTTGCAAGATCTATTGCTCTTTGTTGAAATTTATTCTCATACATTTATTTTTTTTTGGAGATTTGTTTTTCAAAATCCTTAAAGACTCTACTTTCAGTAGGGTCTTTTTGACCTTGATATCTACTTTTAAGTTCAGGAGAGCCATAAGGCCTTTCAGCTTCAGATGTCATTTGTTGGAATGAAATTTGTCCTATTCTCATTCCATAATAAAGAGTTATAGGTAATCTTGAAACATTGGCTAGTTCTAATGTTAAATTTCCATTAAACCCAGGATCTACAAACCCAGCTGTTGAATGTATTAATAATCCTAATCTTCCTAATGAACTCTTACCTTCAATTCTAGCAACCATACTACTAGGGATTGTGATTTTTTCTAATGTTGATCCTAACACAAATTCACCAGGATGTAGAATAAATGGTTCATCATCTTTTATTAATACAGGTCTATTAAGGTCTGGGAGTTCTTTTTTTAGATCTATAAAAGGAGCGTTAGAATTATTAAAAACCAGTAATTTTTTTTCAAGATGTAAGTCTACACTTGCAGGTTGTACATCTTTTTCGAAGTAAGGATCTATTCCTATTATCCCATCTTTAATAGCTGCTTTAATATCCCTATCTGAAAGTACCATTATTTCCTCTATTCTAATATCTTAGTTAATTTAGATTATATTTTAATTTTTTTTAAAATTGCACCCTATATCATTGAGAAATTACTATATAAATTTTCTACTTATCTTCATCTCTGATTTTTCTTAGAGTAAAAGAACTTGGAACAGAATCTTTTGGGATATAGCCTAAAGTTTTTTTTGCTTTGTCAATTGACCAAATTTTCAAATAATTATTAGAAGTAGCATAGAATGTTTCATATTTAATATCATCTATTTCTTTTTGATCTAAAATACTCAGTGCATATTTTTCATTTAGGCTTTTTGTAAGAATTTTTTCAACTAATCTAGCTCCACCAGTTAACAACACTTTTTTATTTGACACGATATTTAATTAAATTTATTTTTATATTCATAATATAAATTTTTCTTATAAACAATATAGAATAAAAACTAAATATATTAAAATAAATTAATGATTTATAACTTGCTCTCCATATCTAAGACAATTATTGCTACCTCAATATTCATTATTATATTTTCACTTTTATTTACTTCAAATGAAGTAAAAGGAAGATCTATGACTCCAACTTTAAATGATGGAGATAAAGTTTTAATTTTAAAATTAAACTATATAGAATTACCTTTTTTAAAAAAAAAATTCATACTTACATCACCTAAAAAAAACTCAATTATAGCTTTTAAAAAAGAAGACGGTGTTGAATTGATTAAAAGAGTTATAGCTTTACCTAATGACGAAGTAAATATTATAAATCAAACTGTGTATGTAAATAACTTAATTCAAAGTAGAGGATTTGGATTAACTTCTCCTAAAAATACCTTTCCCATAACTTTAAATGATGATTGTATTTTTGTCTTAGGAGATAACAGGAATTTATCGAATGATTCTAGAGCATTTGGTTGTGTACCAATAGAAAATATTAAAGGTAATTTAGCCTTAAGATTATGGCCTATTAGTGATATCAAGTTATTTAGATAAAAAAAAGTATTTCTTCCGGAAAATTCATAGGAGGCTTTCCAAGAGAAATTTCAAATTGAGCTATATGATTTTTTTTTCTTATAAAAGAAGGAGGTGCTATAGTAAATCCATCAGAATAAATTTTTATTCCATTATAAATGCTAGTTTTGTTTGTTTTTTCATAATTAAAACTGGGTAAATTTTTTGAATAATTAAACCAAAATTGTATTTTATGCTCAGGAGTAAGAACACAAGTGGTAGCCGTTATTAAAGTTTCAAGAAAGTTTTTTAGAATAACATCTGATATATTTGGTTCTGTTTTTTTTGAAATATTATCGATTAAATTATTTAAACTTTTTTCATTTTCAAATTCTAAAATTGATAAATTACCAATCTCACCTAAAATAAGCCCACAATTATCAAGTTTTTTTTCTACAAACCAATTGTAGATTTTTTGTTCTGACATTTGTATACCATTTAATGCATTAAGATATATCATTCTTCCTTCTTTTGAATCATGAATTTCTTGTGAAAATGGTTTAACGGGAAACGGAAATAACCCGAAGCTTTGATATTCGAATAAAGTCTGAATCATTTCAAGTTCATTTTCCATAAATATCTCTTAATCTAATGAAAAAAACCATTTGGATCTAACCATTTTTTAGAGACTCGAACTGATAAAACTTCACCTTCACATGTAAGATCTCCTTTGTAGGAATAAAAATCAGCGTGAAAAAGAGTACTTTTTAATTTTCGTTCTATGATTTTTGCTCTTATTGTAATTGGTCCATCAATAGGTGTTGGCTTTTTAAAATTAATTTTCAATGAACCTGTTGCGTACCAAATAGCTTCTCCCTCACCAATTTCTCTATTTTGTATTTTGTATGCATCTGCGATAGAAGAACACACACAATGGCAGTCAATAAGAGTAGAAATTGTTCCTCCATTCATAACATCAGGAGGCATTGCAGCATGATGACTTTTTGGTTGAAAAATGCAAACAGATTCATCTTTTTCCCAAAAAGATTTAATTCTTAAGCCTTGTTTATTCCATGCACCACAACCATAGCAATTATTATCTATTAATTTATCTTGAAAAAAATCTTTCATAAATAAATTTTATGATTTTCGTAAATAGTTTAAGTAAATTGATGTAAGTATTAAACTAAAAATAAGTATTATTACTCCTAAAATCATTTCAGTGAGACCTAGTAACTGAATGTCTTGAAAGTATGATTGTTGACTTAAATTTGTAGCTTCTTCAAATTGTCTTCTATTTGCTTCTGATTTACTTAAAAATCCACTCAATATAAAAAACAAACCGAATATTACAATTACTATTTGAATTATAGAAAAAATCACATCAACAATTTTTATATTATAAATTTTCATAAATATCCTCTAATATCATTTTATCAAATCAATAATAATCTTAGAATTGGATAATACAGTAATACATATGAATAATTATTGTAAACTACTTTGGTTGACAATATAATATAAAAAAAATAATAAAACTATGAATAAATCAACAGAAATATTAGAGATTATAAAAAATAGAAGAAATACAAAAAGTTTCACTGACAAAGAAGTGCTAACTGAAGATATTGAATATTTGTTAGAAGCTGGAATTTGGGCTCCAAATCATAGAAACACTGAACCATGGAGATTTTTTGTTATTCAAAAAAATTCTCTTTTAAAAAGTAAAATCTCTAGAGAAATGATTATTTTACAAGAGAAAAAATCTAACAAATTATTATCAGAGGAGCAAAAAAACAAAATAGAAATTACTATTGCAAAGGCTCCTTTTTTAGTATTTGTATACAGTCTAATAGATATATATAGTGAAGAAGTTACCGAAGAAAATTATGGGGCTGTTTGTTGTGCAATTCAAAATATTCAATTAGTAGCAACTTCTCTTGGACTTGGAGTAGGTTGGTCGACAGGAACTATTTCAAAAATAAATAACTTAAATACAATTCTAGGTATAACTGAAAATTTGAAAATTACAGGTGTATTAAGTATTGGGTATCCAGATTTAGAAATTTTAAAAACTAGAACTAATTATAAAACTCTTACAAAATGGCTATAAAAAAAATTAAATTAATCATGTATTTTTCTTGAAGCTATCATTCCTCCATCGACTAAAAGAGTCTCTCCGTTTACATATTGACCCATGTCTGAAGCTAAATAAAGTACAGCATTTGCTATATCGCTAGGTAAACCTCCTTTAGCCGAAGGGACAAAGTTTTTAAAATCTTCACTGTTATGAGGTGGACCATCTACAGATTCATCATTTATATCCTCAGGAAGCTTATTAGAAATAGCTCCTGGCGCTATACAGTTTGCAGTTATGTTTTTACCTGAAAGATCAGCAGCTATACCTTGTACCATTCTTCTTAGTGCCATTTTAGCTGTTCCATAAGCTGTCCAATTTGGCATTGCAACATATGAATGAACACTAGACATACAAATTATTCTTCCACCTCTATCAGTCTTAATCATTTCTTTTGCAGCACGTTGGGATGCAAAAAAATAACCTTTAAGAGATAAATTCATCATTCGATCCCAATATGATTCATCAGTCTTAAAAAATGGTTTTGTTTGATCTGGAAATATTGCATTGTTAATTAAAATATCTATTTGGTGATGAGATTTTATAAATGAGTCAAAAACAGAGTTTATACCATCGATAGTACTGACATCGCCTTTATGAAAAGTAGCTTTAATATTTTTATTATTAAGTAATTCAATTCCTTTTTTTGAAACTTCATCATGGACTATATCGTTTATTCCTATATCTGCTCCTTCATTTCCTAGCATTATAGCTATACCTCGACCAATTCCTTTTCTAGCTCCAGTTATTAAGACTTTTTTCCCATCTAATAATCCCATTAAATTCTCCTATAGTTATTATTTATTCAATCTTTTGACACAACGGGCATAAGCTTATAATAATTTTTATCATTAATAATTTTTATTATGAAATATGCTAATGATTTTCTATTAATAGTTAAGCTTGGTTTAGGATAGTTTTTATAAGATTCTTTTATTTTTATTATTTTCTTTGTATTTATAAGTACTGAAGGCCTTAATACTGTCCAATTTAAATCTGAATTTTTAATTATCTCTTCATGTTTTTCATGGTCTCTATAAGGGTATCTTAAGTTTGAAAATTTTATTAAATACTTGAACAAAAATGGTATATCTTTTTTAGTTTCATTAGTACCCCATGCAGAAACACTTATAAATCTATCAATTTGCTTTTCTTTTGATATGTTTAGAATTTTTTTGCTAAAATCAGAAATAGTAGTTTTTGAATTTGTAATTTTAGACCAAGGAATTATATTTCTTCTACAAATATTTAAAGTACTTATTACAGTAGTAGAATCTTCTAAAGCATGAATTAAATCTTTATAAGATGTGGCATCTCCTTTGAAAATTTTAATATATGGACTATCAATATTTATTTTCTTTGGATCTCTAACTAGACAATTTACGTTGATTTTATTTTTTATTGAATAAAGTAAAATTTCTTTACCTAAACCACCAGTAGCTCCTAGTAGGAAAATCTTCATAATTTTGAGTTTTTAAATATTTTTTTTATCCATTTTTAAGTTATCTTGATATCCAAATTTTTAAATTATTTATGACTTCCATAGAAATTTCATGTCCAATGTTATATTCATTATAATCAACTTCAAATCCTAATTTATTTAGTTTATTTTTAGTATCTCTTCCTTCTTCTACTGGGATAATTGAATCTTCTGTCCCATGTGACATAAATATCTTAGTTTTGGATTTTAATTTAATATCATATTTTTGTATTGATCTTGAACTCAAAATTATTGCACCTTTAAATAAACTAGAGTTTGAAAAGTTGCTATTTAAAGTCATCATGCCCCCTTGAGAAAAACCTCCTATATAAACTTCATCTATATTATTTTTAAACATATCTAAAATTTCATTAATAGTTTTATCAAGTAAATTTTCTGAGTTAGAAATATTAAAATCTTCTATAGGAAACCATGCATAACCTTTTTGCCCAACTCCAATATTCATTTCTAAAGGAGCATTAGGAAATACATATATAAAATCTTTATCATTTATTATTGGAGCAATTTCAGATAAATCATGCATACTTGCACCATAACCATGCATAAGGATCACTATTGTATATTTTCTATTCAGATTAAAATTGTCAGGAATAAGAGATAAAAAAGGGAGGTTCACCCCAAAATGTTCTTTTGATTTCATTTATTTTTTTGGTAATAGTGATTTTATAAGAATCTTAAAAGGAAGAAGTAAAATTTTTATTGGTAATAGTATTATTTTTGTAAAAATAAAAATCATGATTAAGTTTTCCTATTATATATTTTAAAATCTATCTTATAATTATAAAGTAAAATAAAAGTTTTTAATATAGGAAAAAAATGAGTTTAGAGAAAGGGAAAAAATATTTAATAAAATCAAAATTAAAGATTCCTCCTGTAATTTTCTTTGCTCCTGTTATATTAGGAGGAAATTTAGAAAATTTATTTTTTAAAAAATTTCAAATTGCTGGAACCTTTTTTTTTATAATAGGATTAATTATTTTTTTCATAGGTGTTTTATTAATGATTATTTCTTTAAAAGATTTTTATTCTAACAATGAATCACCTGCTCCTTTTCAAGAAACAAAAAAAATTATTACAACTGGGGTTTTTAAATTTACAAGAAATCCTATGTATGTTTCTTTTTTTATTTCAGCATTTGGTATTTCTACAATTTTTTCTTCATTAGGTATTTTAATTGGAGCTATAGTAGGAATATTTCTTATACACAGAATAGTTGTTATTAGTGAAGAAAAAAAATTAGATAATATTGTTGGCTACAAGAAATATAAAAGTAAAACAAGAAGATGGATTTAAATATTATTAGATAACTTAGTTATCTAATAATATTTAAGACACTCATACTGATAGTCATAGTAAGAAATAATAATCCTATCACCCAACTTATTTTATTAATCATATTTAAAAAATATTGAAATAAAGTGCTATTATCTTCTAGTTATTTTCTAGCAAATAAGAAAACTGCAAAATTAGTCAATAATAGCACATTATAATTATATACTCTGAAATATTTTTTGTAATTTTACAACTTTAAAAAACTCTATTGATAATGATAGAAAAACACAAAAATAATTAAAATTATCAATAAAAGTTAAAACCAATTTTTTCCTTTTACAAGTTTAAATATCAATATTATTTAGATGTTTTCAATTTTTACTTCAAATAATTTTTCATTTCTTTCAAAACCTAAAACTTTGCTATAAAAAAATAATTCTGATTCTAAAGAAGCTTTAATATTTTTTGATTGTCTAAATCCATGTTGTTCACCTTCAAACATAACCAATGAGTATGGTATTTTTTTATTTTGTAAACCTTTTGCTAAAATTTCAGCTTGAGATGGAGGAACAATTTTATCCTCTGTACCTTGAAAAATTATCATTGGACATGAAAGCATTTCTGTAAAATTTATAGCAGACCTATCGTGATATTTTTGTTTTTCTTCTGGATATTTACCTATCAAAGATTCTAAATATTTGGATTCAAACTTATGTGTATCATCTATAAAAACAGAAAGGTCTGCAATTCCATAATAGGTAGCTCCAACTGCAAATGTATCATGAAATGTTAATGCATTTATTGTTGTGTAACCACCTGCTGAACCTCCTCTTATAGCAACTTTTTTAGAATCAACTAAACCTTTGGATGACAAAAAGTTTACTGCTGAAATACAGTCATCAGTATCGTAAATACCCCAATTACCCTTTAATGAATCTCGAAATTCTCTACCGTAGCCTACTGATCCTCTATAATTTACATCCATTACAGCAAATCCTCTGTTAGTCCAAAATTGAACTGATAAATTTAATGAATTGCTGGTTGCAGAAGTTGGGCCTCCATGGCTTATTACTAGTAAAGGGGGTTTTTCCTCAGATTCTCCTTGATAATTTTTATTTTTAGGCTTGTAAAAGTACCCGTATGCAATTGCATTTTGTGTGGTAGTAAAAGAGATTTCTTCAGGAATAGAAATTTCTTCAATATCTATTTTTATAGGATTAGATTCCTTAATAATTTCTTCATTTTTTTTCTTAAGGTCATAAGAAACTATTTCACTGTTTGAAACAGGCGATGCTCCTATGTATAAAGCTTTATTATTATGATGCGTCAAGCCTACAATAGAAGTATGTAAAACTTCTATTTCTTCGATTATTTCACCTGAAATATTTATTTTTCTAATCAACCCTTTATTCTTGTTTTTTGAGGAACCTTTCAAGTAAATATAATCATCTTTTAAGAAATATGTTCTGACTCCAAAATTCCAAGCAGGTTCACCATGGTCAGTTTCTTCATCTAATATAGTAGATTTTTTATTTTTAGAGATTTTTTTTAAATTCCACCAACCTGATTGATCGCTTATGTATATTAAATCTCCGGCATTTGCCCATTCTGGTTGAACAATGCTAATTTCTTTAGAACCATCTATATGTTTTTTATTTGAAATACTTCCATTATTAAATATTGCGGTAAAAAGTTCATTTCCATCCCATGGCATATTAGGATGATCCCACTCTAACCAACATAGATACTCACCTAAGATTTGCTGTCTTGGTGATGAATAAAAATCCCTCCCTTCAGATATAATTTTTATTTCACCTGATGATGTTGAAATTGCTACAAGATCATTTTTAGCTTCTTTGTTTTCAAAATGTGTTTCTCTAACACAAAACAACCACTTTTCATCAAATGATACTGTAAGATCAGCATATCTTACTCCTTTTTCAATTATAGGAATTTCAGTAATAGGAGTAATTTTATTATTTTTTATTTTATATATTCTTTGATCTTCCCAATTAGTAAAGTAGATAATTTTATTATTAACTGCATAAGATCCTCCTCCATATTCATGAACAGCATTTCTAGAGTTATAATCTTTAGGAATCATGTCTGTTATTTTTCCATCTAGTGTTTTTTTCATGATTACATATCGTCCAGCTTCTTCTGGTCTTCCTTCTAAAAAATATATATCATCGCTATCACTTCTTATTTCACTAAATTTAATACCGCCATTAACTATAAGATCTGATGTTATTGATGAATCCCAAGATCCATATTGTAGTTTTACTTTATTACTCATAATAATTTCCTATTTTTCTATTTTTCAAATTTATAATTTGATTACATTATTTGACATAATAATACTCTAAATTGTGGATTCATTTTACCTACAAACTCAATTCTAAAATGATATACAAATAATGTATAGAATATAAAAAAAATAATTAAAATGAAAAAAACTGAAATATTTGATTCATTTATATCATCATTAGAAGGTATATCTGATGGCATGACTATAATGGTTGGTGGTTTTGGAGGGCAGGGTGGCCAACCAACTAATCTTATGCTTGCTTTGAAAGAACTTAATGTCAATAACATAACTCTTGTTGGCAATGTCGCAGGAATATCAATGATTACGGGTTATGGATGGATTGATCAAGATAAGAAAAATGCTATTGATCATAGTATTTTTTTTGAAAATAAACAGGTGAAAAAAATAATTTGTTCATTTCCAGTGCCATCTCAAAGAAAACCTTATTCTGAAATTGAAAAATCTTGGAAAAATAATGAAACAATTGTTGAAATAGTACCCCAAGGAACTTTAGCTGAAAAAATAAGAGCTGCTGGTTCAGGAATCCCTGCTTTTTATACTAAAACAGGAGTTGGAACGATAGTAGAAGAAAATAAAGAAACGAAAATAATTAATGGTGAAAAATTTATTTTAGAATATGCACTATCTTCTGATGTAGCATTAATTTATGCTAATCATTCTGATGAATTTGGAAACTTAGTTTATTTAGGCACTTCTAGAGCTTTTAATCCAATTATGGCTGCTGCTTCAAAATTAACTATTGCTGAAGTAGATAAAATTATTTCATCTAAATTAATTGATTCTGAAAGAATTGGAACTTCAGGTATATATGTAAATAGAATTGTATCGAAAAAAAATGAAATTTCCTGAAAAACTAAATAAAGATAATATTGCATTTAGAGCTTCTGTTGAACTAGAAGAAAATTCTTATGTTAATTTAGGTATAGGATTACCTTCCTTATGTGCAAAATATATTGACAAGAAAAAGAATATTAGATTTCAAGCTGAAAATGGTGTTTTAGGATTTGATGATTTATCTCAAAATAATTTACAAAATCCTGATTATATGGATGCTGGTGGACAATTTTTAGCACAAAAACCTGGTATGTCTTTTTTTGATTCTGCTGAATCTTTTTCTATGATTAGAGCAGGATATATAGATGTTACTATTTTGGGTGGTATGCAAGTTTCAGAAGATGGAGATCTAGCTAATTGGATGATAAAAGATAGAGGAATTGGATCTATTGGAGGAGCTATGGATTTAGTTTCTGGTGCAAAAAAAGTAATAGTAACTATGGAACATGTTACTAAAGAAAATCAGTATAAAATTTTAAAGTATTGTAATTTTCCTCTTACAGGGAAAAATTGTGTCAATAAAATAATAACTGACATAGCTGTTATTGACGTAACTTTTGAAGGATTAGTAATCAAAGAGATTGCTCCAAAATGGGATTTTGATATGGTTCAAGAATTAACTGAGCCTGAACTTATAATTAAAGATATACCTAAAGAGTATCAAGTCTATTAATATATTTTATCGTTTTCTAAAACAAATTATTTAATAAATAATTTGTTTTAGTTTTCATACTCTAAAATTTATAATTAGCACATTTTTTACATGTATCACTTGGGATTAATTGAATAAACATCAAAAATTTAAATACTTTACATCCAGCACAAAAACCTAAAAATGATTCTAATGAAGCAAAAATAATTAAAATAGATATAAGTACAAGAGCTATAAGATTAAGCCCAAGTAAGAAAGCTACAGCCGTAAATATTGAAAAAAACAAACCAACTCCCTGTGCAAATCTTTTTGGAGGTCCTGGAACTAAATTTTCAGGTTTATTCAATTTGGGTACAAGAAATTTTGTAACAAAAAGTGCTAAAGGACTTATTTTAGGACCAGATGTTACTCTAGCTAAAAACCCATATATCAAGCACCCAAGTAATATGTATGCATAACCACTATTATTTATAAGTAATATTAATATTGGTAAAGATAGTATTATTACACCAAGTGCTACAAATCTTGCAGAAATTTCATTTATCAACTCTGGGAAAGAAAAGAAGTTATTAATTTGTTTGTTCATTTGTTTATCCTAAAAATATTCATAAAAAAAACCCCTTCAAGGGGTTTCTCAAAAAAATAAAAATGTAAAAATACAAATATTTACGAGAGAAACCTTTCGTTTCTAAAGCAACAATATTTTTTCATTTCAATAGTATACATAATTTTGAATTCTAACATAAATAAAATATTCTAAAACTACTCTCTAACTAGATGTAATTACTTTTTATTTTTATTTCTGTTATTTTCTAGAACCTTTTCAGACATGATGGTGGCTATAATAATGGCTATTCCTATTACAATTCCTATAAATGTTCCAAGATTTACCCAAGCACCAAAAAAAATTCCTACTACAATTCCATAAATTATTGATTTGATATAAATTTTAGGATTCATTTTAAACTACTATATTATTTATTATAATATTAGCTTTTAAGCTTTTATAATATTATTAAATTATATACATTAAATTTTTTGATCTGATATGAAATCACTGTAAATAAAAAGAGGTATTACGCTAACTCTTTTATTTTAGGAGTTTTGAAGGATATTCACCTAGAGGTATAATTTCAGGAAATTTAAAGCGACCATCATTTAATAATTTATAAATAATGGGGTCTTTTATTTCTAATTCTTCTTTTGTACATATATTCCACTCATGAGAACTAGATTCACATTTATTTGTATAAACTGGATCTAGCGCGCCTATATTAGCAGCTACAGCCCAGTAAAAATATTCATTAGCCTGGCATGAATAATCGCAAGTTTCATCGTAATATGAATACCATGCATCTTCTGGGTATTTTGAAGGCAAATCTTCAAATTTTCCTCCTCTTGCTAAATCCATTGCATTATTCAATTTAGAATTTGTTTCATATCCAACTCCAAATTCTTCAGGGTAGGCATCGTACCATCCACGTGAAACAACATGCCACACTTCTTCAATATTTCCATCATAATTTCCGTCTTCAATAATGCCTCCGAGTGCCCAGGCATCACTCATATACATGCTTGCAGCATAACCAATATTATCTTCACAAGGAGTTCCTCTTTGTGAAGGAAAATGTTTCTCTCTTAATTCTTCTGTCCAAACAGGAACGACATAATTATTATCTCTCAATGAATTTATTACATTCATATCATCAGGGATTCCATCCAGATCATTATCTATATATTCAGCCAAAATATTTGCAGTATGCATCATAAATTCTTCAGGAATGGAATCATGAGATATTACGTATACTCCAAAAATATTAATAAATTTATTAAGTTCAATTGATAGGCATTCAAAATCTGGATGTTTATCTAAGATTTCAAAGGTTACTTTTTCTGAGTCAGGATTAGATTTAGGAATTGAAGTTGCAATATACTCCTTAGAGATGCTTTTTTCTATGTGTGGAGTTTCATATTGCCTTCTTAAGTTTTTAAGACTCATTTCAAGCAATAATTTTTCTTTTGATAATTCTTTATTTTTTTCTTCTAGTAAACTAATTTTTTCATAAACAGATGTATTTTGTTCTTCAATAAGTAATTTTTTTTCTGATTCATTATTTAAACCAGAAGATAATTCAGCTTCATTTGCAGCACATGAAATAGCAAATAAACTAATAATAATTGTAGAAAGAATCTTTTTCATAATTAGATTTTACCTCACTATAAACATTTAAAATGTGTAATTACTAAAAATCTTTAGACTCAAGAATAAATGTGAAACGTTTGCTGAAACTCTAAACTTTTAAATAAATTAACAAGATTATTAAGAATTTTTGAAAAGGTAAATGATGAAATGTTAGCTAATAAATAGGGGATTACTAAAATGAATAATCTAAACAGATGCTAGGGACTTCATCAAAGAAAAGCCTGATGATATCTCAACATATTATACCTTCAGCCCAACCCTAAGAAAGAAAAATATTATTAGAACAATAATCAATAATGTAATTGGTCCAGGTATTGAATAGAAGATATCTTTTATCCCCTATTGTTTAAAATACTTTAGGACCCAACACTTACTACCATCATGTACAGTGTTATGATATTGACATTCATATTTCTTATTGTACTTATCATCCATATAGAGATTATAATAATCGTTATAAATTAATAAAAAAATATCCCCTTTCAAAATGGAGATAATTCTATATTCTATATGTAGCCACCATCTGACGAGTTTTTTCAAAATAACAGCTACTCTTTAATTATGAACCAATCAGACTAATTTTTCAAATCAGCTGTGCTGACTTACATCTTGTTTTACTGTAAAACAGGTAACTTCTTTAACTGTTTTAGCGTCAGGATAGAAGCCTTCAGGATATTCAGGGCATACTGCATAGAATGTTCCATCATCTCTTTCTAAAATTAGACCATCATATTTATGTGAGCACATGTAATTCATTGCATCGTCAACAGAATTAAATGATATTGCACACTTTGATACGTTCCATTGGTTAATAATTAAACCCTTAATTGCATTGTTTTTAATTTAAATTATGAATTAATCAGACTAAAATTTCAAATACATGATGTCAGAACTAGCAGTTTAATAACAATCGTTATAAATTAATAAAAAAAATCTCCCCTTTCAAAATGGAGAGACTTCTATATGTAGCCACCATCTTGGCGAGAAGAATGTGATTCTAATTAGACGCTAGCTACTTTTTAATTAAATCAGAACGCTAGAAATAATGTAATAATCAAACTTACGGTTTTTATCAATTTTTTAATAATAAGTGTCGAATTTTTGGTGAAATTTAATACTTTTAACTAAATCTGATAGAACACAAAAAAAATAGCATATGAAGTAATTGTATGGATAAAGGAAATGGTACCTCGTATAAGACTCGAACCTATGCCCTAATCCTTAAAAGTGGTAATCTGAAAAATTTTAATAAAATTTAGATAACCTTAACTATCTGCATGTTTGCTTGCTCTTCTTAACTCAGCAACGATAGACATTATGTTAAGTAAGATAGTGAACAACCAGAATGGGATTAGTATGTACAAACCCCATCCAATGTTTTCATCGCCACCATTCTTTAATGACTCAAACATATCTGGTGCATTGTTTGCAAAAATGAATATGTAAATAATTGTTGGAGCAGCAAGTAATCCAGCTCCAATTTCTCCCTTTATGAAATATGCCGCAGCAATCAGAGCACCAATTAGAAGGACGATGATGAGAAAATCTACTCCTTCAGCCGCGAAAGCTATATATATGTGAAAGGCGACAATCACTGCGTTAGCTATTGCTGCATTACGAATGTTTGAAAGAAAATTTATTATAGCCATGTTTATACTTCCATTTGAGAAAAATTCTTTAGTTTGCTTATTATTATGAATCAACCAGACTAATTTTTCAATTAATTGGTACCCCGTATAGGACTCGAACCTATGACCTTATACTTAAAAAAAGGGTTATCTATACTTCAGCTAAATCTGATATGATATTTATAACTAAATTGAGATATTAAATGGCAAAAATTTTTTTTTCTATGTTGATAATAGTTTTTTGTGGTTCATGTTCTACTGAACTGATGTCCAAAAGATATCAGATTTAGAAGTAAAATAATACTCGTTATAAATTAATAAAAAAAATCTCCCCTTTCAAAATGGAGAGACTTCTATATCTTCTATATGTAGCTATCATATGATGCGTTCATAATAACAGCTACTATTTAATTATGAATCAAATAGACTAAATTTTCAATAGATGTCAGAAATAGCATTCTTTCTAGGTTTATCTACATGACATTTCTGTACATGTATATTCACCATTCGAGCAATCGCAATAATTACAATTATTATTCCCACCATCTTTGCCTGCAGTAATTATAAATGATTTATTATAGTTCGAGTCGATAGTGCTACCCCGTATAGGACTCGAACCTATGACCTTATCCTTAAAAGTGGTATTTACCTAATAGGGTAATAGTACCTCTATTTAATCTATGAATTAATCCAAAAGATGATGGGGCATAAGGATTTGAAAACTACAATGAAACATTCCTGCTAAGCTAATTTTGCAACAGATAATTTCCCATCCACTTTATGTTTCAGAATAAGTTTTTTTACAAAACCACTTACTTTCATATTCTCTACAAAATCTGCTATATATTTTGATGCTTCTGTATTTTCTTTTGAAGTTCCTATAGCTTGTTGGACTGACATAAAGTACCCTTCTAATAATTTAGAATCATTTATTGTCTTTACTGTTTCCATTAATTGTGGTCGCAATCCTGCTAGGGCATCTAAGTTTTTATTAATAAAATTATTGACTGAATTTTCAAATCCGTCTGTTGTTAATAATTTTGCATTTTTAATATTTCTTTCTAGCCATAAACCGTATGCTGTTCTGTCTGCAACAGAAATTGTTTTCCCATCCATATCTACATCTTCTATATTAGATATTGTTGAATTTGATTTTACTAAATATGTCGCCTGAATCTCGGCATATGCAGAACTGAAGTATATTTTTTCAGCTCTTTGTGGCTCTGCGCCAATATTGCATATATCCCATTTGTTTTTATCTGCATCATCTGCGATTTCGCCTGGACTAGAATATGGAATCAGTTCAAGTTTTAGATTTAGGTTTGTAGCTAATTCTTGTGCCATATCAGGTGATACGCCAATAGGAGTACCATCTGACATATTGTCTGTTACTAAAAGAAAGTTGGACATATTTATAGCAGCTCTAAGAGCGCCATTAGAACTTAATTCACTTTTTATTTTTGTAATATTATAATTCATAATTTATATTTGGATTTTTATTTTGGCACGCATGAGTGAAAGGTTTTTCCGGTACCCAAACACCTTAGTAAGGCATCAATTCAACTCCTACTGCTTACATTATTAATGCTAGAACATTTTTAGAGTCTGTCAAATAAGATTAGAGGAAATAAAAGAAATCAAACTAGAGTCGATACTAGTACCCCGTATAGGACTCGAACCTATGACCTTATCCTTAAAAGGGATCTGCTCTACCAACTGAGCTAACGGGGCTAGATATTTATATAGCACTAATCAATTTTAACATTTTTACAATTATTGCCAACCTTTTGATTGTATATTTTTTAATATTAAATAGCATTATCATAACAATGGAAAATAAAATAACTTTAAGTCCTTCTAATTTAACCTTTTTATGGCACTCTTGCAAAAGGTGTTTTTATAATCATCATGTTCATAAAAATAGAAGACCAATGATTATGCCATTAGTAGGTAAAATGGCTACTTTATCTGAAGAATGGTTTTTAGATAAAGAAACTAAAGATATAGATACCTCTTTACCTTTAGGTAAAATAATTTCTACTCAAAAATCATTGAAAACTCCAATTGAAACAAATGAAGAATTATTTCGAAGTTACTCTATTTCAGGTAAAACAGACCTTTTGATTGAATTCTCAGATGGAACTTTCGGTATTTTTGATTGTAAAAATTCTGCAGGTGATTCTGATAAAAGCTGGATGTACTACACTCAGCTAGCAGCATATAAGTATTGTTTTGAAAAAATGGGTCTTGGAGAAGTTTCTCAATTAGGATTAATTTACCAAATTATAGATGGTTTTTATAAAGATGAAAAAGGATCAAATCATTTTACAACTGAACAAAAATATGTTGAGGTTGACCCTAATATGGATCAATTTATAAAATTACTTTCAAATGTTATTCAGTGCTTAGAATCTGAAATCGCACCCAACTCAAGTCCTAAGTGTAGTTATTGTAAATTTGCTGAAAAATATAATGAAACTCTTAATTAATATTTTGTAAATTTCTTACAGGTTTTTTAAAAATAAATATATATAAAAATAAAACTAAACATATAACAGGACCTATTCCAACTCCTAGTCTAATGTTAAATATTTCTCCTATACCACCAACCCATAATCCTCCTAATACTCCAAGACTTATATGAATAGCTAGAATACCCATTACTCTTCCTCTAATATTTTCAGGTACTTTACTTTGGATTACAGCGTATATTGATAACATGTAAAAACCATTTCCAAAGTGACCAATTATTGCAAGTGGA
>Ga0115000_10000883_pt1 | contig 27325 bp, 25 predicted proteins | sample ArcticOcean_MG_C_6_FD_89690 | JGI IMG/M metagenome (GOLD analysis project Ga0115000, IMG submission 89690) | Marine microbial communities from western Arctic Ocean - ArcticOcean_MG_CB8_128 | ecosystem: Environmental > Aquatic > Marine > Oceanic | place: Arctic Ocean: Canada Basin | collected... | reverse complement strand
GGCAAACTTTTCCCTGGTTTAATTTCAGCGACATTATCGAAAGGAACTTCGGTTCCATTTGGGGTTCGAATCATCATCGAATCCAACGTCGCGAGCGATTTGCGCTGAGCTTCTGGATAACGAATCATAACGCGTACATCATCTCTACCGCGCTGAATCCGTTGAGCCTCCGTTCCGAAAAAGGCTTGTCGAACTTGGCGAGCCAAATTAGTAGCCGTGATGCCAAGGTACTCCGCTTGAGGTTTTAGCAGAAGTTCGAACTCCGACTTAGCGCTTTCGAAGGAATCGGTGATTTCGTTTAGGCCCTGATACTCCTTGAGCTTCGCTTGCAACAGAGTAGACGCCGCCTTCAGATCGTCGAAACTCGGGCTTGTCATGCGCAGGTAGACCCCCGATCCGCCCCCATGCAAATAGCCCAAAGTCAATTGCTCCGCATCCGGAATCTCGCCGATCGCGCTGCGAAGGTAGGCAGTCGCCTCGGAACTCCCAAAAGATTCTCCATGCACCTCCTGCGGAGCCAGTTCAATCACAATCTCGCCAAGTTCAGCAACCCCGACCGCGCGAGTGCCATAACTTCGGTACATAGGCTGTCCACCAGCCGTTGCGAAAACATTTGTAATGATTTCCTTACCATATTTCGCATTCACCTGATCCTTATATGCCAGAGCAATCTTCTCCATCCGACGGATATGTCCATCGGTAACTTCAAACGGCGTTCCCGAAGGCATCGTCATACGAATAGTAACCTGGTCGCTTGGGATCCGAGGATAGAAACTCGACTTGATTCGATTGGTTTCCACCAAGCTGAATACAATTCCCAATACTCCGATAAATACGGTAAGCGTAACGTATCGGTGCCTTAAACACCGTTCTAGCATCGGACGATAGAATCGTTCAATACCACGCTCCAGCCCATCGGCGATGGATCGCTGGACTCTCAGCAATGGGTTCAACTTTTTGCGATTACTACCCCCTCGCCCAATCCTTGCGCAATGCTTCAAGTGGGAAGGTAAAATCAATTTCGATTCGACCAACGAGAACAGAAGAACCGGAATCACCACAAAGGAAATCTGCTTCAGGTTATTCCCCATAAAGCCTGTCATCGCTTGTAGTGGATAAAACGCTACGATCGTAGTCAAAACGCCAAACACAACAGGAATCGCCACTTCCTGTGTTCCCTTAATCGAGGCCTCAAGAGGATCCGCCCCTTTTTGCATCCACAGAAAAACGTTTTCTCCGGTAACGATCGCATCATCCACCACTATTCCCAAAACGAGGATAAACGCGAAAAGCGTACTTAGATTTAGAGACACATCCCAAAGGTAGAGCAATATGAACGCTCCGGAAAACGCGACCGGGATGCCAAGGCTTACCCAAAACGCCAATGACGGGCGCAAAAACAAAGACAATACGATCAAAACCAGAAAGAAGCCCATCAATGCGCTCGACGACAAGGTCGAAAGGCGCTGCTTCACCCGTTCCGAATCATCGCTCCAATAGCTCAGTTCTACTCCTTCGGGCAAAGTCTTCTGGCGCTCCTTGAGGTAGCGTTTCACCTCGTCGGCCAAGACGAGCAAGTTTTGATCGCCCGAACGATACACATCCAAGACGACGCATCGCTTTCCGTTATAATTTGAAATCAAAGGGGTCTCGTCGAATCCATCATTCACCGTCGCGATATCCGCTAAGGTCAGACGCGTTCCATCTGATCGGGTGAACACAACGATTTTTGAAAAACCTTCATAGTTGTAAGCCTGGTTCGTCGTGCGAAGAAGGATATCGCCGCCCTCTGTTCGAACGCTTCCCGCCGACAAATTAATCGACGAGCTTCGAACCGCCGATACGATCTGATCGAAGGTCAATCCATAGCGCTTCAACGTTTCTTCGGACACCTCGATTCCGATTTCGTACGGTCGAGCCACCTTCAAATTCACCATCGTTATATTCGGCAAACTAGTAAGGTCGTCGCGCACATTTTCGCCCAGGCGTTTTAAGTCGCGTTCATTCAGGTTTCCTGAAATAACGACGGCTATCAAGCGTTCCGTAAACGTATCCAAATTTACCCGTGGACGCTCCGCTTCAACGGGAAATGTATTAATGCCATCGACTCGGTCTTTCACCTGATCTAGCACTTCGCCCATATCGTAACCGTCTTCGATCAAAAGCGTTACTCGTCCCGAATCTTCGCCTGCGCGGCTTTCCATTTCCTTGATGCCCGCCACGTCGAACACCGCTTCCTCGAGTCGCATAACGATCGACTCCTCGACTTCCGCCGGCGTTGAACCGCGATAGGTTACCGATATTTCAATCTCGCGCTGCAGGTAATCAGGCCATTCGCGCAAAACCACTTTTTCGAAAGCCATGTATCCACCCGTCAGCAGGATTGCAAGCATCAGAAGATTCGCGGCAACTCCGTTTCTCGTAAACCATTCAATAACCTTATGCATGTATCCAATCTCCTATGTTAACTGCCGGAACGTTCTTTTCTAGGATCCCCCGAAGAATCATCTTGGGCGACATCGACTCCGTCTTCCTGGATGACTGCGACCTTCATCCCTTCCGAAGGAAAACTCAACGGCGTCAAACACATACGTTGCCCCGCCTTTAATCCTGAGCTGATCACCAAAAACTCTTCATCGCTCCATTCGACTTCGATCTCTCGACGACGAAGCTGGTTCTTCTCGTCGATAATAACGATGTATTCATTTTTTCGATAAAACTTGCGAGGAATGACAAAAACCTCCTTCAAATGCTTTCCCTTTATCTTCGCCTGGACAAACGAACCTACTTTTAGCGGAGGCCGTCCATCAATCCGCTTACCGTATGGATCATCCACTTGAGCCACCATAAACAACTGCCGTGAACGCGTATCGAAAGCGCCTTCCGCCCTTACAATTCGCCCCTTCCACTCAACGGACGCCTTGCCAACTGTAGTGGTCAACAGAACTAGCGGCTGGCTACCCGTTTGATCCGGCTCGCCGCGATAAGACTCGGGCAAATCGATATAGCCTAACTCTTTTTCGCTTAGCGGGAGACGAATCTCCGCGTAGTCGACCGCATAAACCTGAGCCAAAATATTTCCGGTCGAAACGAATTGCCCGATATCAACGTTCGTCGAAAGGATACGTCCCACATAAGGGGCTGCAATGCGGGTTCGCTCAAGATTGAGTTCAGCGTTCGCCAAGCGAGCTTCGGCCGAATCGGCGTTAGCCCGAGCCTCTTCCAATTGGGGTTTACGGCTAACCAGATCCGGCGGATCCTCATTTGGATTCAGGCGCTTCCAATCCACACTCGCTTGCTCCGCGCTGGCTTGCTCTTCTACGAGAGCGAGTTTCGCCCGGGCCAATTCCGCTTTCGATGTGACAACAGCAGTAGCATAGTCCCGGGGATCGATTTCCAACAGAATTTCCCCTTCCTCGAAAAACCCGCCCGCCCGAAAAGAAGGCGATACCGAGATCACCTTGCCGCGGGCCTCGGATATCAATGCGCTTTCGGTCCTCGCTTGAACCGTTCCCTGCGAATCCAACCAAACCTGATACGATTCGGGCTCAAGTCGCTCGATGCTGACCTTCGGCAAAGTCTCGCGCTGAGGGAACTTTCGCGGCTCGGGCTCGGACCAAAAAATCCAATAGCAGATACCGGCAGATACCGCGAGTACACTCAGTGGGGGTAAAACTCTCAAAAAATTCATAAGATTAAAGGCTTTCTCGCCAATACTGACCTAATTCCCTCATTCTACGCTTAGTTGGACCTAGCAACAAGCTTCGTTCTGCCGAAAATCTTGACAAGGCAGAGCGGAGACTGAAAGGAGTAGCACATTGGCTTCCTCGAAAATCGAGACAACCCGAGTTCGCCATCTAAATCTTCGAATGCCCATTTCACATACGCTTCAATACTGCGCCTTCATTTACAACGCCCAAATCATGCGAATCCTCGCCAGGCGAACGGCCCTTTTTCTAGGAGCATGCATCGGGCAATTCGCTTGGCGCACGGGTATAAGACGTTCCCTCGTCCTTTCGAACCTAAGGCAAGCGATCCTCGAACACCCCGACCAATATCTCTGGTATCACCGCCGCTGGCGCGATTCCGATTCCCCCCTCGAAGCCCAAGCCTCATGAACGATTCCAAGCCCACGCGATCCGACTACTCCGACAACTACAGCGAAACCGGCCTCTGGGATAAGCTTACTCAATTTGCCAAATCCGCCGGTCGAGAAGTCGTCGGGAAAGCACTCATTCTATTCTACGCCGCATCCGATCCCGACACGCCTAAAAGAGCCAAAACCATCATCTTTTCCGCTCTCGGCTATTTCATTCTACCCCTCGACGCGATCCCCGACTTCACCCCGATCCTCGGATTTTCTGACGATCTCGGAGCCATCGCCCTAGCCCTTGCCACAGTAGCCGCCCACATAAAACCCGAGCACCGCCAAGCCGCCAAACGCAAAACCACCGAATGGTTCGGCGAAGCCTAAAACGTCCAGAGCAAACCACCCCCTGCTCAATCGCGCTTTTCGACTTGTTAAATTACAACATTGTAATTTAGAAGGTCGAACCAAAGGGCGCCTCGTTTGGGCTTAGGCGATGCCCAGATAGGTTGGATGGGCTATTTCCACTCCATAGTGACCGGGCAATGATCCGAGCCGAGTACGTCTGGCAATATCTCCGCGCCCTTCAAGCGATCCCGCAAAACCTGAGAGATCACGAAGTAATCGAGGCGCCACCCCACGTTGCGTGCCCGGGCTCCCGCTCGATAGCTCCACCAGGAATAGTGCCCCTTACCCTGTTTGAATTCGCGAAACGTATCGACGAATCCCGCTTCGACGATGCCATCGAAGTCCGCTCGTTCCTGGTCCGAGAATCCAGCATTTTTTCGATTCGTCTTCGGATTCGCCAAATCCTCCTCCGTATGGGCCACATTCAAATCGCCGCAAAACACGACGGGCTTTCTCGCCTCCAGTTCCTTCATCCGTTCCAAGAAAGCGGCATTCCACTCCTGCCGGTACGGCAAACGCTTCAATTCGTTTTGAGAATTCGGCGTATAGACAGTCGTCAAAAAGAAATCAGCGTATTCGAGCGTCACAACCCGACCTTCTTTGTCGTGTTCCTCAATACCCAAATCATACGCTACCGAAAGAGGCTCATGAGGAGTAATAATCGCCGTGCCCGAATAACCTTTCTTATCCGCCTCGTTCGCGAAGACGCGCAAACCCGGGGCCCAACCGATTTGCTCGACGATTTCGCGCGTCGCTTTCGTCTCCTGCAAGCAAATGAAATCCGCTCCGCTATTTTCGAAAAAAGACATAGCGTCCTTTTTGACTGCCGCTCGAATACCATTCACATTCCACGAGATGAATTTCATGCGCTCCGTGATAGATCGAATCATCCAGCAAGCAATCGTTTTCGCGGCCAATCAGCCCTCTCAAGCCTATGACGAACTGAGCTCTCGACAAGCAGATAGCTCGTCCTAGAATCGCAACCAATTTCATGAGGCTCAGCGAACAGATTCCACTCGGAAAACGCATTCCAAACATTCCGCATGCCGTTTCGGTCAGCCTGCCTACAATGGCAGACGTGATCGGCTACGAAGAACGCGATCCAGAAATTCTCGCCAAGATGAATTCCGGCTATCCGCGATTCGTTAAACACGAATGGTTGCGCGAAATTGAATCTTACTGGGAAACCTTCTTCGACAAACCAGGCGAACCCGTCTGGCTCACTTCCTCCGAAAAGATCGCCCAACAGCTGAAAGAGCACCTTGACGTTCCAGGAATCAAATTCCAAAAACACCAAGGAGTATCCGGACTCAGAATACCCGCCGACGAACAGCTCAACCGCAAAGCCAAGCTCTTCCTCCAGCACGTGGGCGGCTATCTATGCTCGCGACAAGCCGAAGACTATCTAGTCGCCAATGGTCTAAAGAGTCACATCAAGCCGGAAGCTCTCTTCCAAGACGACGCGAAAACGAAGATCCTCGAATCGCTCCGCCCCCTTTTCAACGCCGAAAATCACGACGACATATTCCTTTCCAACTGTGGGATGAACGCCATCTATACAGCGTTCCAAGCGGTTAACGAAATCCAAGAGCTCAAAGGTCGCAAATCCTGGATCAAGCTCGGCTGGCTCTACACCGACACCATGTCCATCTTGGACAAACTCTCGCACAAAGATAGCGACAATCAGAAACTCTACAACGTCTTCGACACGGAGAAACTCGAAGAGCTGCTAGCAAGCCGGCCCAACGAATTTGCAGGAATCGTAACGGAAACGCCCACCAACCCGCTAATCCAGTCAATGGATCTCGATCGTATCCGAGAATTAGCGACTAAGTACGGAGTTTACCTTATCCTCGATCCGACCATTAATTCCCCAGCAAATGTCGATGTCTCGCCTTACGCGGACATCATCGTCAATAGCCTGACCAAATACGCGTCCAGCGAAGGCGACGTTATAATGGGAGCCATCTGCGCGACCGCGCAATGTCCCGAACGCGATGCTATTACCGAAAAGATTCGCGCCATCGTCGAGCCGCCATACGAACGCAACTTAAAGCGACTCGCCCAGCAAATCGATGGATATCTTCCTCTAATTGAATCCATCAACGCTTCTGCCATCAAAATCGTGGAGCATCTCGAAACCCATCCGAACGTCAGCAAAGTCTATTGGTCAAAAGAAGCTCGCTCGAAAATCAACTACGCCCGAATCGCTCGGACGCCCGAGTCAATCGGCGGAATGATCTCATTCGTTCTGAATATCGATCTAGCCACATTCTACGATCGCCTTCTCCTGGCAAAAGGACCGAGCTTTGGCATGACCCAGAGCCTTGCCTGTCCATTCATGTACCTCGCTCACTATGATCTGATTTCAACGGAATCGGGCCGAGCCTATCTCGACCAGGCGGGCATTGACCCCAAGCTCATTCGATTCAGCATCGGAGCTGAACCCGTTGAAGAAATCATCGAAGCCCTCGACTACGCCTTAGCGTAGAAGGCAACCATTCTCAGCTAAGCAATTAGCAATCCAATCTAAAGTATGTAATCCAATGAAAAGCGAAACATCGAAAACGCTCCTTCTGACTTCCACGGTTTTGTGGTCCACGAAGAAAACGGGACGGAGTTCATCTACGGAGCGGGCTTGGTATCGCAGGAGATCTATATGTAGTTGATGATCTTATCTCATTAGAACTACCCACCGCCGATTAGTTATTTCATCTAATCCAAAGGGATCACTACCCTCTTCAAGTGTTCAAATACAGGTAGTTCCAACGGTCCAGTCGTAAAAGGTTGAAAATCGACGCAGCCCAATTAGACCCTGCTTCATGACCTTACCTGGCAGACCAGACACTGGAGAAATCCACTACGATTTGCCCTCGCCCTACATTCCTCATTCCTGCGGATTGCTGCACTTGCCGCGTTTCATAGCCAAGGTAAAACGCGCCGTAAAAGGGGAACTCGGAAAATCCTACCAACGCAATTACAAGCGAGGCTTCGACCGATTTCTCTGTCTCCATCTCGGAATCGATCCTGATGCAGTCGAAGAGATCGTTCGGACCAGCGCAGATGATGCCGAGATCAATCGCCATCTTTTGAAAATCCTCCCCGAAGATATCCGAGTCGCCAAATGGAATCGCGAAATCGTCCAAAAAGGCATGAGCGAAATGGGTCGCGAAGCCCTTGAACGCGCCAAATACAAAATGGATATTTCCGACCGCAAGGATCTCGTTTCCTTTGCCGATATGATCGAATTTGACGAAGAACGCATTCCATGATCTGAATTGACCTGCCTCTTTTAAGAAACCCGGCCCTATGGATAAACCATCACCGCGAGAATCGATAATTAGCTCGAAAGAAACCGCTTTCGTTAGAGGCTGCCATGAGATCTCGTTCGCTCAAAGCGACGAGTCCGTCAACGAGCTACCGCTGATAGTTGCCCACACGTTGCCCACACGTTGCCAAGCGGAGCCATAAGAACCTCGAGAGGATTCGCAACGAGCGACGGCTTCATGAAAGCGCGTTGCTACATTTGCGAAGAAGGAGAGTGGAAATGGGAAGCCAAAAACCTCGCTGGACGCTGTATCGAAACCGGTGAATTCCAAGCAATGGAATCACCGCTTCCTGGAAAGCTAAGCGTTTCCAAACATGACCCCAGACAGTTGCAATATGATTCAGGGAAGTGGTATTTGCATTTTGGCGACAATGCCTATCGCTTTCTCGACGCTGAGGAAGACCGCTGGAAATCCTACATCGATCAGGCCGCTCAAGCAGGATTCAACCGCATTCGAACGCAACTCGATTCTCCTGTTGGATCGCTCGCAAAGGCAGATGGAAAGCGTCTTAATCTACAAACGTGGGATGCGATCGAGGAGCGGTTAGTCTACGCCTTAAAGCGCCACCCGGAGATTCAATTCGAACTCATTCTCTTTGGAGAAAACACGGAAGCTCTCCTGAAATTTGGCGACGGAGACCTCCTCTCTCACCTAATGCTCCGCTATGCAATCGAACGTTTCGCTCCCTTGCCGAATATTCATTGGAGCATTGCCAACAACCTATCGATCGAGAACGAAGCCGTCCAATCGGCTTTGGCCATGGCGGGAGAATGCCTTTACGAAAACGATTCCTGGAACAGTTTGATTACGGTCGCCGGAAACCGTTTCGCCCCCCCTCTGCCGCCAAATCGAAGTGGCAATCGATTCTCTCCCTCAGCTCGCTAGGACAGGTCATCGGCGACGCGATTCTGGCTGAACGCGTGAAAATAAGCAAACCGATCTTGCTCGTCGAGGATCGCGGCGAACACCAACACGCGCCACGCTTCCCCCGATACTTTTTTCGCCGCCTGTTCTGGGGGACTTTGCTTTCCGGAAGCATGCCCACCTATCGCGGATTGAATACCGACTCTGCATCCGACAGGAACTACAACGGCATCGAAGGCTATTACGACTCCTGCAATGGCGGCCATCTTCGCTACGGAGCCCATGACTTGCTCAAGATTAAGCAGTTTTTCGCCGACACCAAAATCAGTCTCGAGAACTGGAAGCCCAACGACACCTTGTCCGGGTCGAATCCCCTCCTCGTTAAATCCATGATTTCGGATAACGCTACCCAATGCATCACCTACGTCGCCAATCCCGAATCCTACGCCGCCCATAGCCCGAACGGCTACGATGGCATGCATTCCGACCAAGTTTCCGACACGAGTCAGACATTCACCACCTTCACCTTAGCGCTACCTTTTTCGACTGGGAAGATCAGCTGGTTCAACCCCAGTACAGGCGAATGGAACGGCAGCGCGGAAATTACCAAAAACTCCACGACCCTACTCACTCCGACGCCAGGAGACTGGGTCGTATGGGTTCAGCGCGGATAACGGTTTCCACACTACTCATTCGAATCGCCAAACCCCTCTTTTGCGTTTTCCTCAAGCCATGGAAAAAACGTCGCTCATCAGCGCCATTATCACTCAACTCGAAGCCGACCTCGCCCAGGCGAGCGACGCCGCCCTTGAATCCGCCGAGTCAGCCACGCACGAAGAAGCCCGTGCCGAGAGCAAATACGACACACGCGGATTGGAAACCTCCTACCTCGCCAGCGGCCAAGCCCGACACGCTTTGGAGCTAAAGGAAAGCCTGGACGCCATTCGTAATTTCACTCTGCCAACATTCGACCGCTCGAGCCCCATCGCCCTAGGAGCTATTGTCACCACACTTTCTTCCAACGGACGCGAAACCTACTTTTTAGTTCCCGGAATCGGCGGGATAGAACTCTCGACTGAGCAAGGCCCGCTCACCGTAATCACTTCGAAATCGCCTATTGGCAGCGAATTGATCGGCAAACAAACCGGCGACCGCATTCAAGCCGGCGGCGGAAAATCCATCATCCGCATAAGCTGAAAATCCGCTAAGGAATAATCAGCGACATTCCAGGCTGCAACTGGTTAGCGCTCGGCAAAGTCGCTCGATTCGCCTGAAGAATCTCCTTATAACGACCACCGTCTCCGTAAAGGTCTCGACTAATATTGTAGAGGCTATCGCCTGGCTTGACGACGTAAACACGACGCTCTCGAGGAGTGGACATTGCGCCTCCCGGACGCCTTGGTTCCGTGCGACCTCCCGCCACTGACACTTCCGATCCCGAATTGCCGCCTACCGGCGGTTCCTGGAAAATACCCTTTCGGCTCTTCACAAGGTCCGCTCTCAAGGTTTCGTTTTCCCCACGCAACTGCTCGATCGTGCTAAGCAATTTCGAACGGTAGACCTGAGCCTCCAATGTCGACAGCAACTCCTTCATCGCCGTTTTCACCAGATCGTCCACTCTCCCCAAGGAAGCGGCGAGCTGAGGAGACTTCGATTCCCGCCCTCTCAACGCCTGGTAGCGTTTAAAGTGATAAATCGCCGAAACCGGGTCCTTCATATGATCGAGAAAGATGAGCCCTACCTCCAAATGCGACTCCGGGGCATTGCCATCGCGCATCATAATGAGTTTTTCGAAATTCGAAAGCGCCTCGCTATGTAAATTCCGAGCCAAGAGATCTTTTGCCCGACGATAAACGGGGTCCTCCGTCTCGCTTTGGATATTAATCGATACGCGCTCCGAGCAACCCACCCAAGCGATCGCGCCGAGTAGAGCGAAAATAAGTTTTGATGCGTAGAGCGGTCTCGTCATGATCATTAATGCGCGTTCACTATGAGACCATCTCCGCCTGACTTTCCAAGTCTGAAATCCGCGAAACACCTCCTCTCTACTAAAAAAATGAATACCGACGAAATAATCGCCAAAGGACGGCGCTGCATCGACATAGAAGCCGATGCTCTGATAAAAACGAGCGAACAGCTCGATTCCGATTTCGCCGAGGTCGCCTCCGCCTTGATCGATACCGTAAACCAAGGCAACAAGCTCATCCTATCGGGCATCGGCAAGAGCGCCCATATTGCCCGAAAGCTAGTCGGCACCTTCAATAGCATCGGCGCGCCCGCAAGCTTCCTCGACCCAGTAAACGCCCTACACGGAGACATGGGCCTTTGCCGCGAGGGTGACGCGCTGCTCGCGTTCAGCAACAGCGGCGAAACCGAAGAGCTGCTTCGCCTCGTGCCGCTCATCTCGCGCTTCAACATTCTCTCCATCGCCGTCACCTCCAAAAAGGACTCGTCACTCGCTCAACTCTGCCAAAACAGTCTGGTCTACTCCGCCGACAAGGAAGCCTGCCCTCTAGATCTCGCCCCAACCGCAAGCTCGACCGCATGCATGGCGATCGGCGATGCCGTGGCGATGGTGATTCTCGAAGGCCGCGCATTTAGCAAAGAAGACTTCGCCCGTTTTCACCCAGGCGGCAGTCTCGGCAAATCGCTCGCCGTCAGCGTTAACAGTATCATGCGCCAGCCAGGAGAATTCGCGCAATTGCCCGACACGGCATCCTGCAAAGACTGTCTACAGCAAATGACCGACCCAAACAGCGGCTGTATCGCCCTTACCGATTCTACCGGTAAACTCAGCGGCGTATTTACCGATGGCGACATTAGACGCCTTGTATTAAACGATTCCGAATTCCTCTCGAAACCCGTATCCACCTTCATGACACGGAATCCGGTCGTGATTAAATCCGGATTGCTCGCGGTCGAAGCGCTGCGCGTTTTCGAATCATTGAAAATTGACGATCTGATCGTAATCGACGAGAATGGAACTCCCATCGGAGTCATAGACGGCCAAGACCTCACCAAAGTCAGAATGGTGTAGGCTTCCCGCCCTTAATGCATACACGCGCTTTTTGATTGGGAAATTCAAAAAAACCGTCACGTTGGTTTCGAGTCGCGAACTTGACCAGAATACTCGCGACGCGCACTGCCAAAAACAATTCCATGAGCCAAGCTCCACAGACGCCCACGCCAAGCGAAATCAAGCTCCTTCCCGAGCTATTTCAATTGCTACAGCCGCATCTGAAAGCTCTCGACTCCTTTCTCGTCGATCAGATCGACAGTTTCGAAGCCGAAATCCGCGAATACGTCGAATACTGCATCGACACGAGCGGCAAGCGTATCCGCCCCTCGCTCATCTTCTTTAGCGGTTGGCAAGGCCAGAACGCAGTAGACGAAAAGCTCGTCAAGCTCGCCGCCGTAATCGAGACGATCCACCTAGCAACCCTCGTTCACGACGACATCATGGACGAAGCGGACATACGTCGCAATCGCCCAACCGTGGCCAAAGCTCACGGAAGCGCGACCGCCGTTCTGCTAGGCGACGCTCTCTTCTCACACGCAGTTTACCTAGCAACCCAATTCCCGACCTCGGAAGTCAGCGAAAAAGTCGCCATCGCAATGCGAAATGTCTGCACCGGAGAGATTCTCCAGACCATGCAGCGGGGAGACCCCAATATCGACCTGCCAACCTATTATCGCGTCATCGATCTCAAAACCGCCGAACTCTTTCGAATCGCCTGCTTCCTTGGGGCCCGCCTGGCGAACCGAAGCGACGCCTACGTCGAAGCTGCTGGCTCATTCGGACGACATCTCGGGATCGCCTATCAAATTTACGACGACCTCACCGACCTCATCGGAACCGAGGACAAAATCGGCAAAACGCTAGGCACCGATATCGCTACGGGGAAAGCCACCTTACCCCTCATTCTCATGCGAGATCGCCTTCCTGACGAAGAAGCCAATCGGCTCAGAAACACGCTTTCCGGTAAAGAGGAAGCCGATATTCCTTACTGGCTCGAGCAGCTCAATCAACTCGGAATCTTCGAAGAGGTTCGCCAAGCCGTATTTTCCGAGATCCGTTCAGCTCGCGAGCAGATCGAACCCTTCCTCTCCAGTGAAGACTCAAAACTCCTGCATACGATCAGCGAACTCCTCTGGAACCAAGTGGAAGCCCTTGGGTCTGTTCAGACGACTAGCTAATTTCTCGCCAAAAATGATTCTTTTGCGGCTATTTTATAGCGATGCAATCTAGACATTTCCGCAGCAGTCCTATAGCTTCCCCAAACTGCTTCCCATGAGCTTCACCAAAACCATCACCAAATCGCTTGTTTCCTCGCCTGAAAGGCGCTTGGAAGCGGACGAGGATCTCGCCATTGTAAGTAAGATCCAAGCTGGCGATGTTGATGCATTCGATACTCTAATTCTTAAATACAGAGAGCGCGTTTACTCGGTCATTTACAATCTGACCTCCAATCGGGAAGACGCCTCGGACCTGACTCAAGACTCCTTCATCAAGGCCTTTCAGTCCATCAATCGCTTCAAAGGCAAATCCAGCTTCTTCACTTGGCTGTATAGGATCGCCCTCAATACGACGCTGACTCATCTGCGCAAAAACAAGCTACGCCGATTTCTCAGCTTTGAGAAAATGGCTGATGAGGACCATACCGCCGGATTTATCGAAAACATGACCACGGAGTCCGACTCCGACAAAGCCGCTCTAATGAACGAGCTACAGGAAAAGCTGAACGACGCTTTCCAAAAACTCTCCGCCAAACACAGAACCGTCATCACCCTTTTCGAAATCGACGGCCTCAGCCACAAGGAAATCGCCGAGATCACCGGAACGACCATCGGAACCGTCCGGTCGCGACTCCACTATGCCAAGCAATTCCTTCAAGGCGAACTCAAGGACTACCTTCGCTAACCACCAATCCCATTCTCCCATCTATGCCATCCCAAAAGCCAACGCCTGAAGCCGAAGAACGCTTAAGCCAGCTTTTACGAATGAAACGCCAGGAACGTCCTGACGCCGATTTCTGGAATAAATTCGACGAGGAACTGCGTAGCAAGCAGCTTTCAGCTCTCGTCCGCACTCAATCTTGGTACGAACGGCTCGGAAAAACGTCGCTCGCCATAGCTCGTAGATCAACGACCGCAACTGCGACCGTGAGCGTTTTCGCTCTTGGGATTTTTGCCGTATCTAAAAGCGAATATTTCGCCAACAATGACTTGGAAGCGACTCAACCTTCAGTGGCTGCAACAAACGAAGCAGTCGCTCTAAATGCGACTAACGCAGCGCCGCTGTTTGTAGTAGAAGAGCATTTCGTCGCAGCGCTAGAGCCGGAAGAGCCCGTATTCATTCAATCGTTCGATGTGCAACCGCTCTACGAGATCCACACCCTCACCCAAAGAGCATCTTCTTCTAATTACTCGATCAACGCAGCGCCGAAGCAATTTACAGTTGGCGGGCAAGCAAACGGGACAAGCCTTGGAGCTCAAGTAATTCGTACCGGAAATCAGTTCTAGCAAATGCTCGTCCCGATGCTTAATCGCGCCCCAAAGACTGGGCGCACTCTCCTTGCTATTATCGGTCTTTTCGCGGCTTCCCCAATAGCCTCAGCGGCTAATCCCGGCTTAGGTGATCTCCAATCCACAATACAAAGCGTCTTTCAAGAACACTCAAGCGCAGTAGTCAGAGTAAAAGTCGCTACGGAAACGCAAACGGGCAACGGCGAGCCGAAGGTCGTACTGCGCGTTTTCTCTGGTTTTTTCATCAGCGACAAAGGACAGGTTTTGACCAGCTATATGCCTCCAAGCGAAACGACCCGTGTCTGGATCGAACAGAACGGAATTTCGTATTTAGCCGATATTTTAGGAGCAGATGCTCGAACGAATATCGCCTTGCTTCAGATAATCAATCTACCGAAGTCCTTCGATTTCATCGAACTCGTCGAAGACAAGGATCCGCAAACGATCGGATCGTTCGCATTTGCGATCACAAGTCCGCTCGACTTCGATCCAACTCCAAAATTCGGCCTCGTAACCGGGTTCGAAAGCCATTTCGCCGAAGTCGAATTCCCCTTCACCTACACGCGCCTCAGCATCCCTATCGGTCCTGCCGAAGGAGGATCTCCAGCCTTCGATGCTAATAACGAGTTAATCGGCATCGTTATGGCAACTTTGCCCGAAGTGAACTCCTCCTACATAATCCCAACCAAAGCGCTTGCTCGAATAGTGGGCCAGATCAAAGAGTATCAGAAAGTAAGATACGGAGTTATCCCCATTTCATTCGAAGAAAAGGCCGACAGCTACAACCAAAGTAAACGCGTTCTAATAAAAAGCATCGTTCCCGGAAGCCCCGCCGAACGCAGCGGGCTTCGACCTAAAGATATTCTCCTAAGCTTGGATGATGCTTCAGCCAACAGTCTCAATGAAGTACGAAACCAAATCTTCATCAAAACCCCCGGTGACTTCATTTTATTCAAAGTTAAGCGTGACGACAAAGAGCTCGAGTTTGCGATTCTTCTAGAGCCCCAGGAAGACCATATTCGATCTTCGGATACGCGAGACGATCCAAAACAGCAATAACCGGCCGCATGGCAATCTTTCAAACGGAGATCAAGGTTCACACAAGCGGACAAGGCACTTACGAAGTTTCGGACAAAGCGCATAACGCTCTTAGCGTTTCCGAATTGCAAAACGGAACCCTGTCCATCTTCTGCCGCCATACAAGTTGCAGTCTCGTACTGATGGAAAATGCCGACCATTCCGCGCGTCTCGATTTGGAAGCCTACATGAAACGCCTCGTTCCCGAAAACGATCCACATTTCACGCACACTTACGAAGGACCAGATGACATGCCAAGCCACATCAAGATGGCCTTGACGCGAAGTTCCGAAACAATCCCTTTCTCCAATTCTCAATTGCTTCTAGGAACCTGGCAGGGCCTCTTCCTCTGGGAACATCGCGATCAGCCACACACTCGCTCCCTCATCATTACGCTAAGCGGAGAATAGACCCCAATTCAATTAGGCCATAGCAATCTCCCAAACGAAAACAGGCCCCTCCCTCTCGGGAGCGGCCTATTGAAATTAATTTCGATGTGACGACTTTCTATCGATTACGGAAAGCGTCCATGTCAATTCCGACTTCGGTCATTCGCTCTTGCGAGAAAACATCTTCGAAGTCCGCATCTTCGCTAGGCAAGATCTTAGCCGTAATGAAGATAAGCAAATTCATTTTCTGACCACTCTTATTCTTATGACGGACCGCAGCTCCGATTCCAGGAATCTTGGAGAGGAAAGGTACTTTGTTCAACTCGTCAATCTCGCTAGCCTGCAACAAGCCGCCAATACCCATTGTATAGCCATCCTGCAAAGCAATCTGCGTCTCAGTGCGACGCGTCGAAATGATCGGAATGCTTGCTCCGCTAGCCCCGCCGAACTCACGTTCACCAGTACGGCTGCTAACCTCAGGAATAACGCGCATCGTGATGAGACCCTTGTTGTTAACCGAAGGCTTTACCTTAAGATTGACGCCAATGTCCTTGTATTCGAAACCACTAATTTCAAACGTACCACGCTCGTCATTATATTGGTAATTAGGAATTGGGAACTGCTCTCCAATCGAAATCGTCGCTTCCTGGTTATGCAAGGTTACGACCGTTCGGTGCGACACCAGTCGGCTATTACCCTGTTGCTTTAAAGCGCTGAAGATAAATCCGATTTGACTCGAGTTGAAAACGGCCTGCGTCATCTTCGTCAAATCGCCATCGCGAACCAAAGAGCTGAGGTTCTGAGCCGCTCCTTGATTAATCAAGGAATCCGCTAGGGTCCTATCTAAATTAGCGCTACCATCGATATCCGTATAGGTACGACTGAGACTATCTGCGGTAACCTCTAAGTTATCCAAGCTATTCCAACGAACGCCAATTTTGGTAACATCCTGATTCGTAACTTCAACAAATCGCGTTTCAATCATAACCTGCAAAGTCGGCTTATCCAAACGCTCGATCACCTGACGTATCGTACCCATTCGCGATTGGCGTTCCGTTACGATCAATCCATTAGTGCGAGTGTCGATTTGAACGCGACCGCCTTTTTCCGCATCTACCATACTGGTTACAGTGCCTGAAATTTGACCAGCTTCGGCATAGTTCAACATGAAGATCTCCGTAACTGGAGGTTCGCAATTCAAAGTGTCATTCGAAATCACTTTGATAACATTTCCCTCTTCTACGTATGTGAATCCAATTGGATCTAGCACGACACTGAATATTTGCCTCCAAGATACTTCCCGTAATTTGATCGAAGTCGTTCCCTGCAAGCCTTCGGGAATTACGATATTCAACATGTACAAATCGGCGAAATCTCACAGAACCGTCCGAATTTCTTCATTCGGAAAATCCACTGAAATCATATCCGATTCTCCTAAGGAAAGTTCATTTCCCAATAGCGATCCACCAGACGCACCAACTCTTGGTTCATCGTTTCCATTCAACGACTCGCCGCCTAAAATGGATTCGTCGAACTGTTTTCCAACATCTCCCTTACTCGGGGAATCCAGACTTACGTCATTCTGGCCAAATGCCGCAAAATGCAGACCTCCAATCAGGATCGCTGTTATCCTTATTCTTATTGCTGTGCTCATATGTCTACTTTAGTCTAATTTCCACTTCCGCATTCTCGAAACGAAGGCTATACCCGTTTCGCAAGATATTCTCTATTTCCAAAAAAAGAGAAGGAGCTTCAGAGCCCTGCTTAATCAAAGCGTCTTGCAACGAGCCGATCGTTCCGATCGTTCCCAATTCAATTCTGCTAGGATAGATTCCGTGCCCTAGCATTTGCTTCTGCAACTTCACGATATCGATATTCGGAACGCCACATACGATAACCTCCTTCTTATTATAATTGGCCGGATCGATTTCCTTTCCAGTCGCGGGCGATAAGCAATGAGCCGAAAGCTCCACCGGAACGTCGCTAAAGCTCTCGCCGATAGCCTTGAAGACGAAATCCGCTTCAGTTCCTTTAGGAGTATCGATCGTGATTTGCCGTATAATGCGGCGCTCCGGATAAACGACGCAGGCTCCGTTGAGGTAGCCATTCGCTTTCACACCAGCTAATTTTCGAACTGCAGCCGCAATCGCATCCGTATCATCGCCAAGAGGAATCTCCGCGATGGCTTCGATGGTGATGGGCGTCGTGTACGAACTTACGCGAACGACCCTAATATAGGTCGGTCGATACTCTACGATATAATCTTTCTTGCTTGAGGAAATCATGACTGGATTTCCGGGCGAATAGACGCCCCGATGGGATGTTATTCGTATCGACTCTCTTGGCCTTTAATTGAGCTCTTTAGAGGGAACTTATCCGAAATCCGAATCAATAGCCATATGCCCATGCGCACTTTCCTCCCTAAGAGAAACCGCTCGGACCAATAGGTTTACCTAATCCTCTTAGAGGCCCTTACTCACCAGGCAAAAAGCTCAGACCTCTAACATCTTCAACTTTAGATGACTGGAACCACCTAATCCTCAACTTGTCCTTTCTCTGAAGGGAACCGGCCATTATTGTTGAAGTCGCCACCGACAAGTCAGGGACAATGTCTGAGCGATTATATCGTTCATGTAGCCGCTCGGAGATCGGGCCGCTACCAATATTAGAAACGAAGCAAGCTTCGAGGTATTTAATCGAAGGGAAATAAAAAAGCTCAGACCAAAATGGTCCGAGCTTTCGAAGAAAGTATTTTTGCCCTTTGAGGCTATGGCTGACGAGGCGGAATATACCGCGCTCGCTGCTCATCTATGAGGTTTAACTACTCTACCAAGCCTTCTTCTTATGACGATTCGACTTCAAGCGCTTGCGGCGTTTGTGCTTCGACATCTTAAGACTGCGTTTTTTCTTTAGATTACCCATAGATCAGTGTCTTCAAAAATTTTGGAAAGCTCGAAAACGTGATTTGTCCATGCTATTCTGTAAAGAAGAATCTACAGAATAATTGCTCGAGCTCCGAAAATCGCCCTAACTACGCTGTCCCCGATGCCGCTCCAAGAATTTCAACAGGACTTCAAAACCCCTTGGTAGCGGAGCGAAAACGCTTGGTAGCTCTTGATCGGGGACCTTGAACTCCACCGATACCAGATGCGCAGCCAACTGATCGTAAATCGGCTCCTCGGTTCCTTTGTTCTGACGATAACCTCGCTTGATCATCGAAAGGAATATACGTTCCCCTTTGGAATAAAGATCCTCGCCGACAATCTGCAGGTCCCTTTCGGCAGCATGAAGACGCAACTGATGCATGCGGAAATCACTCGTCTCCGCTTCCCACAGTTGATAGCGCCCAAAGCTCCTAAGATAGCAAAGTTTCGTTTCACACTTCTTCCCGGTTTTGTGGGAAACGAGCATCTGTTCCTGATTAGAATGCTCTGCAAGAGGCAGGTCGCAAAAGCGCTCCCGCTCCTCCGACTCGGTCGTAGCCAAGAAATGATAGCGAAACACGATCTGCCGCGATCCAAATGCATTTCGCAGCTTCTCCTCCCACTCCACCGTCTTCGCGTAAATCAACGCTCCACTCAATTCCGCATCGAGCTTGAACACTCTGAAAAGCCCTTCCAGCCCCAAAGCCTTAAGCTGAGGCTTCTCATTGAGAATCTCACGACGCAAAGCCATAGAGACATCCGGCATGCCCAAAGTCCAATCGTGGCGGAAACAAGCGATTCCCGCAGGTTTATTGATCGCGAAGTACCCGGGATGGTTCACCAACAAGGGAAACTTAACGGGACGCTCTCCCAAATACCGCTCAGGAAATGAAATGAATGGCGCTGATTTATACATGACGTTTAAAACGAAAAAAGCTCCCATCGCCTAAACGCTGGGAGCCAAAATTGTGAAAGAAAAACGAGAACTTACGCAGCAACCAACTTGGCCATCGCTGCCTTGGTGCGGCTTGCCTTGTTGTTATGAACAAGATGAGTCTTAGCTGCCCTATCCATTGCGGAGACGAACTGACCAGCTGCCACTTTAAGCGCTTCTTTATCATCTCCAGCCGCGAGAGCTTCAACCTTCTTGGCCAGGGATTTCAAACGGGTCTTGCGCGAGCGGTTGTGTAACGTGCGTGCGATCGTCTTTCGGTTGTTCTTCTGCGCTGACTTGGTATTTGCCATAAGAGGGGCGGATATTCCGTCTATTCCCGAGCATGTCAAGGAATTTAGAGAAGTTAATCCGAGCTAGGACTCAAAGCGGCGAGATCGCCGATGCCAGAGCCATAATGCTCGGAAAATCGACCACTAATTAGCCCCAAAGACCCTAATTCACCAAAATGAGCGCTCAACACCCCCTTTCACGTGAAAAGAGCCTATTCGCAATCAGGCGATTTTTTCCAAAAGAAAATCAAAATCTAGCTCCGGAGCCTATAAGCCGGATTTTGTGATCCGCCGAAACGGACCCACGTTCATTTATCTGTCCCGCGACCGGAAAACCGATTGCGAAACCCTTCCGAAAAAGGCGCGACATACCCGGGACATAAAAGACGGGTCGCCCTGTCCCCTATTTTGTCTTGCGTCGGATTGGGCTTGCCATGCCCGCCCGATTACTCGGAACGGCGGTGGGCTCTTACTCCACCTTTTCACCCTTACCCCTAACTAAACCAAAACCCGAAAGACGGGATCCGAGATCAATTACGGGCGGTATATTCTCTGCGGCGCTATCCGTCGATTTGCCTTAACGCAAACCTCCCCCGCTTTCACGAGGAATCCTACCCTATGACGTCCGGACTTTCCTCTCCATTGCCATAAACTGAACTAAACCAATAAAGAACGGTGGAGCGAACGAGCGACTCCGAAGCTAGGCGTCCCAATAGAGGATGCGTCCGCAACTATCGCAAGTTGTTATTTCATTTCCCTTCCGCACCTCGACTTCTACCGCAGCCGATACCTTCATATGGCACGCCTGGCACGTCCCCGTTTTCTGAGCAACAATAATTGGAAATTTGAGCCCGCGAGAAACCCGACGGTAGATCGACATCGACTGTTTATCCATGTCCGCCTCGACTTCTGCCAAGGCTGTCTTCGCTCCGTCGATCTCCCCATTTAAATTCACTTCCTTCTCGTCAAGCCGACCAAGAGAACGCTTTTCCAGCTCGATATGCTTGTTCGCCTCAGCCGTCTCCTTCGCGAGAGTCTTGCGAGCATCGTCTAACTCGTACAGCAATTCGATTTCCTTTTCCTCAAGATCCGAGACCTTCCCTTGCGCAGTCTCGATCTCATGAGTCAGCGCTTTGTATTCCTCGTTTTTCTTAACCAGCAACTGCTGACTCCGGTACTTCAAAACCTGCTCCTCGATCTCGGCCATCTCGGTTTCAAGTGACTTTCCATGAACCTCAACCTCCCGAACCCGCTGTTTGCCTGCCTCGATCTGAGCTTCCAAATCATCAATCCTCTTACGAAGCGCGGCCCGCTCTACCGGCAATTCGACAAGCTCGCGCTCGATCCTCTGCAAATTCATATCGCGATCCTGAAGGATCAGTAGGCTCGTAGTGCATTCCGCTGGCATAAAAGTCTCCAATTGCACGACCCTTGTCCTCAATCGTCAACCCCCCAATGCCCTCCAGGCGAAAAGGGAAGCTCGCAGAACGACCATCCAAAGAAAATCAGATGTAATACATCTCTTCCGCAGGCCGATTCGCCAAATCCCGTAATGTCACCGCCTTCGCGCTCTGCTCGAAATTAGACTGCAACCGATTCCACGCATCCGCCACCGCATCCCCGGAAGCGCCAGCCGACCTGGAAACGCCGGTAAAAAATCCGCCCTCAACCAAACCGATAACATCGTAAAGCGAGATTTCCTCAGGAGCCTTTGCCAACAAATATCCGCCTTGCTTGCCGCGACGACTCTCGACCAACCCGCCGTTGCGAAGCTCTCCCAAAATCTGAGCCAAATACTTCGACGGCGCTTCTTCCACACTTGCCAACTCGTCGATGCAAGAAACCTCGCCGCTCTCGTATCGTTTGGCCAATTGAGCCAAAACGCGGCAGGCATAATCCAGTTTGACGGTAAGTTTCATATCGGAAATCCAAATTGACGGGCCGACTCCTCACGATCCAGCTCAAAACCTCAAAACGCTTTCCCAAACTCCCGATTTGGACCTAAAAGGCACCAATTTGACCCGAATCGCGCAGATACCCGAAAAAGGGCCTTGCACGAAGGGAAAGAGACTGTTGAATCGCGCATTTTTATCAGAGAAAAAGGTTGTTATCGCCCGTGCGATTTGAGACCGTTTCAATTGACAAAAACAACTATATGGATCCTCAGACCGACGCCGACAACAGTCCCACCAACCACGCAGGTTCAGAAGAATACGATTCCTCGCAAATCCAGAAGCTGGAAGGCCTCGAAGGCGTACGTAAACGTCCCGACATGTACATCGGCGACACCAACGAGCGCGGTCTTCACCACTGCGTATTCGAGGTCGTCGACAATTCAATCGACGAAGCGCTAGCCGGATTTTGCAAAACCATCAAGGTCTCCATCCATCTGGACGGTTCTTGCTCGATAGAAGACGATGGACGTGGCATTCCGGTCGACATCCATCCAAAGTACAATATCCCGGCCCTCGAGCTTGTACTGACCAATCTACACGCCGGCGGTAAATTCGGCAAAGGCGCCTACCAAGTATCTGGCGGTCTCCACGGAGTCGGAGCCAAGTGCGTCAATGCCGTTTCAGAATGGTTCGAAGCCGAAGTCCGCAAAGGTGGCAAGATTCACCAAATGAGTTTCAGCAGGGGTATCACGACCAAAAAACTCGCTGTAATCGGCGATACCAAAAAAACCGGCACCAAGATCAGCTTCAAGCCGGATCCGGAAATATTCGAGGATACGCTCACCTTCCAATACGATATCCTCGCCAAGCGTCTTCGCGAACTCGCCTTCCTCAATCCCGGAGTAAGCATCACCATAAACGACGAGCGCTCCAGCAAGAACGAACACTTCCAGTTCAACGACGGCATATCCGAATACATTCGCTTCCTAAATCGCTCGAAGAACGTCCTGCACGAGGACCCTATCTCATTCAGCGACACCATTCAAAGCGCGACCGATCCCAACGGACCATCGACCGTAGTAGATGTTTCCCTCCAGTATAACGATTCCTACAACGAACAGCTTTTCGCCTACGCCAACTCGATCTACAACATCGAAGGCGGTACCCACCTCTCTGGCTTCCGCACAGCGCTCACCCGCGTCGTCAATCAATTTGCTCGAGCGAACAATCTTCTTAAAGACAAGGACCCCTCGATAACCGGAGACGACGCTCGCGAAGGACTCGTGGCTGTCGTTTCCGTCAAGGTTCCCGAACCGCGCTTCGAAGGACAAACCAAGACCAAGCTCTCTAACTCGGAAGTCGACGGCATCGTCCAGAAAATCGTCGGCGAAGGGCTTAAATATTCCTTCGAGACCAATCCAAAGCTTGCCAAGAGGCTTATCGACAAATGCCTCAACGCAGCCCGAGCCCGCGAAGCGGCCCGCAAAGCTCGCGAGACCGTTCGTAAATCGGCCCTCTTCGGCGGAGGCCTTCCAGGCAAGCTAGCCGACTGCTCTTCCCGCAAACCCGAAGAAAGCGAACTATACATAGTAGAGGGTGATTCCGCTGGCGGATCGGCCAAACAAGGCCGAGACCGTCGTACACAGGCAATCCTTCCCCTACGCGGCAAGCTCATCAATTCCGAAAAAGCTCGAATCGATAAGGTTCTCTCGAACAACGAAATTCGAACAATGATTACCGCCATCGGCTGTGGTATCGGCGACGTGGAAGGTGAAGGCGGCTTCAAAATCGACAAAGCTCGCTATCACAAAATCATCATCATGACCGATGCCGACGTCGACGGCTCGCACATTCGCACCCTTCTGCTGACGTTCCTATATCGTCAAATGAAAGGACTCATCGAGACAGGCTACGTTTATATCGCCCAGCCACCGCTCTACAAAATCAAGCGCAAACGCCGCGAGCAATACATAGACAACGACGAGCAGCTTAATCGCATCCTCCTCGAACTCGGAACCGAGGATGTGAAAATGACCCACATCGGAAACGGTACCGTCTTCATGTCCGAGCAGCTCGATCAAATCGTCGAAACCTTCGCTCAACTCGAGCGTATCGGTCGATCCGTATCTCGCCACGGAGCAGCGCTCAGCGAATACCTCGAACAGTATTCAAGAGACGGTCACATGCTGCCTCGATACATAGCCCGAGTACGCGAAGGCAACGAAGAAGCCTTCATCTTCCTGAAATCCGAAATCGAACGCGGTTCATTCGTTGAAAACATTGGCGCTGGAGCCGAAGAACTCGACGGCGAAAACGCCACAATCACGATTCAAGACGAAGAAGCCGGAATATCCAAACGTATCTCCCTATTCGAGATTTTCGAATCCACCGAGATGTCCAAGCTTCTCCATGAAATCGAGAAGATCGGCCTCGACCTCTCTCATTTCCAACGCTCGGAAGAGCCGATCTACTCGATCTTGGAAAACGAAGGCCAAAAGAACGAGAACCTGATCGAAATCTTTTCCAACCTGGAAATCCTCAATCAAATCCGACTTCTCGGGCGCAAAGGACTCAATATTCAACGATACAAGGGTCTCGGCGAAATGAATCCCAAGCAACTCTTCGAAACCACGATGGATCCCGGGAAACGACAGCTCCTGAAGGTCGACATCAGCGACGCCGCCAAGGCTGACGAAATGTTCACGATCCTCATGGGGGAAGAAGTTGCTCCTCGAAGGGCGTTTATTGAAGACAACGCGCTAAACGTTTCCTATCTCGACGTTTAATTTCACACTGCTCCCACAGACAAACGTAATCAATTTCTAGATACGCATGGATCAATCCACCGAACGCATCACGTCAACTAACATCACCGACATCATGTCGACGGCCTACATCGACTACTCGATGTCCGTTATCGTTAGTCGCGCTCTGCCAGACGCCCGCGATGGCCTCAAACCCGTTCAACGCCGTATTCTCTACGCGATGTTTCGAGAAGGCCTGCTTCACAACCGGCCCTTCGACAAATGCGCCGGCGTCGTCGGTGAAGTTCTGAAGAACTACCACCCGCACGGCGATTCTTCAGTATACGACACGCTCGTCAGAATGGCTCAGAAATGGGTTATGCGCTATCCGCTCATCGACCCGCAAGGCAACTTCGGATCAGTCGATGGCGACTCGCCCGCAGCCTATCGTTACACAGAAGCTCGCTTGACGAACATCGCCGAAGATCTGCTCCGCTATCTCGATGAAGATACGGTAAACTTCGTAGCCAACTACAAGGAAAGCACAACCGAACCCGATGTCCTCCCTGCTGGACTGCCCAACCTTTTGATGAATGGCTCCACGGGTATCGCCGTCGGAATGGCGACGAATATCCCGCCCCACAATCTCGATGAACTCATCACCGGCATCTGCGCTCAAATCGACAATCCGAACATCGATATAGACGAGCTTGCCACTTACATTCAAGGACCCGACTTCCCGACCGGCGGCCAAATTGTCGGACGTAAAGGCATCGACGAATACATGCGCACCGGACGCGGTATTGTCCGTATGCGCGGAATAATGACAAAGGAAGAAATGGACAACGATCGCGATCGACTCGTTATATCCAAAATTCCTTACAACGTGAATCGAGCTACGCTCGTCACCAAAATCGCCGAGCTTGTTTCCAACAAAGACATCGAAGGCATCAGCGACTTGCGCGACGAGTCGACCGAAATCACCCGCATCGTTATCGAACTCAAACGCGGCGAATTTCCGGAAGTAATCATGTCCAAGCTGTTTAAGAAAACAGCCCTGGAAAGCAGCTTTGGCGTCAACTTGCTAGCGCTCGACAACCGTCGTCCGAAGCAGATGAACATCAAAGAGCTGATCAATTGCTACGTTGATCATCGCCGTGATGTCATCTACCGCCGCACAGCCTTCCGTCTCAAAAAAGCCGAGGACCGCGCCCACATCCTCGAAGGCTACAAAATCGCTCTCGATAACCTCGACGACTTCATCAAGATCATCCGCGGCTCGGCCAATCGCGACGAAGCCAAAGAACGCCTCCAAGAGAAGTACCCGTTATCCGACCGACAAGTCGCCGCCATTCTCGATTTACGCCTCTACCAGCTCACAGGCATGGAGCGCGGCAAAATCGAACAAGAATACGCGGAGCTCATGAAGGTCATCGAAGAACTCCGCTCCATCCTGGAAAGCGAACAAAAGCTCCTTCTTATAATAAAGACCGAACTGCTTGATCTTAAAGAGAAGTACAGCTCGCCACGCCTCTGTGAAATTGTCCCCTACGAAGGAGACATCTCCAAAGCGGATATGACGCCACGCGAGGGCTGCTTCATTACCGTTTCGCACAAAGGGTTCATCAAGCGTACGAGCGACAGCGAATACCGCACCCAAAAGCGCGGTGGCAAAGGCGTCCAGGGAGGCAACACCTACGATGAAGATTTCATCGAACACATTTTTACAGCCAATACCCATGACTACATTTTCTTCGTCATGAACAACGGCCGCGTCTATGTCGAAAAGGTATACGAGATCCCCGAAGGATCGCGCACTTCGAAAGGGCGCTCCATCGCACGCGTCTTCCAGCTTCAGGAAGGCGAGAAGATTGCCGCAATGATTTGCCTAACGGAAATCGACGACACCCAGCATCTGGTCATGTGTACGAAAAACGGCGTAACGAAGAAGACCAATCTTATCGACTATAAGAATTTCCGCAAAGGCGGAATCATCGGCATCAATATCGACGAAGGCGACGACCTGATCTCCGCCAAGCTTACCAGCGGCGAAGATGACCTAGTTATCGTTACCCTCAAAGGTAAAGCCATTCGCTTCAAAGAAACCGACCTACGCGACCAAGGCCGAGCCACTCGCGGGGTTCGCGGCGTCAAGCTCGCCGAAGGTGACGAAGTCAAGGCCATGGAAGTGGTCGATCCTGAAGGAGCGCTTCTCATCTGTGGACTCAACGGACAAGGCAAGCGTACTAAATTCGACGAGTATCCTACTCAAAAGCGCGGCGGTAGCGGCGTAATTGCTGCTCGCACTTCAGGCGTCTCCGGGGCTCTAACCGTATTCGAGACGGACGAAATGATGATGCTCACCAAACTTGGCCAAGCCGTTCGCACAAAGATCTCGGACATCAATATCATCGGGCGGGCGACTAAAGGTGTGCGTTGCATCAACCTAGCGAAAAAAGATCAGCTTCTCGGCGTTGCTCGCATCGTAGAAATCGATGAGGACAACGAAGCGGAAGACAGTGAAACAGCCGCGTCTGAAGGCGAATCATAGACCCAAACATCAGCTTTCGCCTTAGTGAACATCCTCCATCGCGACTCAACGGATTTTTCGAAATCTTGCACGAGTAAGGCTGACTGGGGGAGATTTAGGGCTCTTTCACACAGAATATCACTTCAATAGGCCGAGAATCAGGTTTTATTCTTGATCTATTGCCTTCTACTTCAACTATTTCTTAATCTAATCTAAAGTTTTGGTTCTAACCTGTCGTAGGGTCATTTCTGCGATTGGTTAAAGCTCTATCCAAAAGGCAAAATAATTTTTTCCAATTTTTTTAGGATAGCATCGACCTCCTATTACT
>Ga0115000_10000881_pt1 | contig 27339 bp, 20 predicted proteins | sample ArcticOcean_MG_C_6_FD_89690 | JGI IMG/M metagenome (GOLD analysis project Ga0115000, IMG submission 89690) | Marine microbial communities from western Arctic Ocean - ArcticOcean_MG_CB8_128 | ecosystem: Environmental > Aquatic > Marine > Oceanic | place: Arctic Ocean: Canada Basin | collected... | reverse complement strand
TTGGGCTTGTTAGGCTACAATTTTAAAACTATTGACACCTCGCAGGTGCCCTCTATTATCAATGGCATCAGAGACACTGGGTCAATTAAGGTTGGTAGTACTATCATTGGTTTTGATGCAATAAGGGACATTGAATTCTCTTCAGTTAAACAAGTCGACCATCCTAATACAATGACTTTTAATTTATGGAGCAAGGGATACAAATTAAAATCTAGAACTTATTATTCAATTGGTGGAGGATTCATTGAACAGAAGGGAAAACAAAGTTTACATAGCACTACCAAACTTCCTCACCCTATACAAAATAGTCAAGATTTACGGAAACATTTACAGGATAATACTCTTTGCGTTTCCGACGTGGTTCTTCAAAACGAATTGACACTTAGACCAAAAGATGAAATTGCAAAACAAGTTGACAACCTATTTGGTGTAATGAAGAATTCAATTTATATGGGGGTGACTACTAACGGGTTTTTACCAGGAGGACTGAATGTTAAAAGACGAGCCTCCAGTTTAGCAAAAAAGTTGGTTCGTGGGGCTAATTTTTCCTCTTTTGAAGAGTTATCTGCTCTTATTAAAATTCAAAAACATGATTTTAAAAGCATTAACAACTGGATTAGCTGTTTTGCTTTAGCGGTAAATGAAGAAAATGCCAATATGGGTAGGGTTGTTACTTCCCCGACTAATGGTTCAGCAGGAGTGGTTCCTGCAGTACTGATGTACTACTTGATCTTCTGCTCTCACAAATTCGAAGATGCGATTGTCCGGTTCTTTTGTACGGCAGGAGAAATTGGTTCCTTGTTTAAGAAAGGCGCTACGATATCTGCTGCGGTAGGTGGATGCCAGGCTGAAATTGGGGTATCTTCCTCCATGGCTGCCGCTGGACTTACGGAAATCTTAGGTGGAACTGCAAACCAAGCTTTAATGGCTGCTGAAATTGCTATGGAGCATCATTTGGGGTTAACTTGTGATCCTGTTAAAGGTTTGGTGCAAATTCCATGCATTGAAAGAAATGCTATGGGCGCTATCAAAGCCATTACTGCTGCAAATTTAGCTTTAGAAAGTAATCCTAAAAATAGCATTGTAGGATTGGATGCTGTGATTAAAACGATGTGGGAAACATCAATCGGGATGAAGGACATGTTTAAAGAAACTTCTGAAGGTGGACTGGCCTATAATGTACCAGTTATTTTTCCAGAGTGTTAATTCAGTTAAGTAAAATTGCTAGAGGGATAAACTCCTATAATGTGAATTTTGAGAATTGAAAGGGTAGTGGAGAGAGTAGTGACAATTTCGCAGACGTCTTCTTTTACATTCCGGCAGAAAAACCATCGGAAAAGGTGCTTAACGATTCATAATCACCTATTAATAGAGTAGAAACGTGTTAAATCTATTGAAAAAATTAGGGACATATTTTTTTTAAACATACAATCTGTCCCTAATTCTTACCGTTTTTCGCTAAAAAGGAAATACACGCTTTATTGAGAAAATTACCGCGTAATTATTTGATGGAAATTACAAAACTTGAACATTTTTGGGTTTTCAAAATTGAAAAAGTAATTCCTGAGCAGACCCTAATTATATGCAGTACATTTCATCCATGAAATCACCGTTGATTACTTTTCCAGTCTTATGTCCAAAATACTTTCTTGCAACAAAAAACACTAATCGAGTCTATTTTGTAATGCCGTCTTTGTTGTACTCTATTACTTTGCCAACAAGTTTATTGTCCTTGAAGTGTTCTTCCATCTGCATAGCCCCATTTTTATAATAGTGTTTCCAAATACCGTTTGCCTTATCGTGGCTGTATTTCATTTCAACCATTACTTCTCCTGTAATGTAATATTTAGTCCAGTTTCCTGTAGACTCTCCATTAACGTAGTTTCCTTTTTGTTTTAGATTACCTCCTTTATAATACACTTTCCATTCACCACTATATAAGTTGTTTATATAGGTCCCTGTTATATAGATGTCACCATTATCATGGTAGGTATTCCATGTACCTGCTCTTTTATCTAATTGATAATTCCCCTGAGTTTTTAGAGAACCATTTTCGTGATATTCATTATACATACCGTCCAATTGGTTGTGCAGGTAGTTGCTATTTATGGAGGTCTTACCATTTGAATTATATCCTTTAAATCCACCATTAAGAATGCCAGCGGAGTAATGACTTTCAGACCTTTTTACATTTGGATGGTCTTTGTAATAACTGGTGTGAAATCCTTCAAATTTACCGTTTTTCTTTTCTCCTTTTTCCATTAACTGACCTTCTTCAAAGTATTCTATCCATTCTCCAGAGTACTCGTTGTTGCTCATTTGGACTTTCAACCGTAAGTTGCCATTCTCATAATATGATTCGAATAAGCCATTCAGTTGTCCATTATTATAATTTGCTAATTCGTTTGTATCACCGTTTTCATAGTATGAAATTCTTTCACCAACAAAAATGTCATTTTTGTATTGTCCGCGCATAAACAATTCACCTGAAGGGAAATAAACTTTAAAGGGTCCTGACTTTTTGCCTTTAACGTAATTAATTTGCTGATATAATTTCCCTGATTCATTATAGATACTCCATGTGCTATCAAACTTACCTTCAAAATAACTTCCTTTTTTCGATGTTTTTTTATTCAGGTGGTAAGATATTGAGGAGCCATGTTTTAATAACAAACTCGATTTGTAAATTGCTTCCGACCTTTCTTTAACTTGCTTTTTTTCATCATCATAATAAGAAATGATCACCTCTTGAGCTTTGCTAAATTGCACTGAAAATAATATCAGAATCAATATTTTTTGCGTTGTTATTTTCATCCTTAGATTACTTAATGTCTAGGGGAATTCTTTTCCCTTCAATTTTATCGGGGTTTCCAAAATCAAAAATTCCAGTAACTTCATATGTACCCTTTAGTATTCCTTTCGGCAAGTCGATTACCTTAATTATTTTCCCGTTGGGGTGCACTTTGAACTTAAGCGGTTCTAGCGTAGTTTCTTCTGCAGTTTCTAAATTAGAAATGGTTGTTATAAAGGTGGATTGCAATATTGTACTTCCTGTATTTTTTCCTTCAAAAGTAAAATGAGTTCCATTTTCTTCATCTTTAGTAACTTTAAAGTCGACTAATTCTCCTGAATTAACGTTGTTTTTTGGCGATGATCGGGTGACCATAATTTTTGTTCCTACAGATACTGTCATTCCTAATTTTAATGTTTTATCTACTCCAGCAATCTTGTTTTGTTCAGTGACTGTCTCAATGGCAATACTACTCCATCGGCTGGAACTATCGTTTTTAGGAATAGAAAACTGGAAAGACAACTGTGTAGACTCGTTTGGGTTTAAACTAAAAGAAGACGGAATTAGCTGCATCCATTCCTTGCAGGAATGCTTATGTGTGGTGTCATGTATAAAATAAACTTTGCCAGTGCTATCAAGATCAAAATCAACAATTGAGGCAACGAAAGAAGTCTTAATGTTAGAAATATTTGTTACCGTAATAAAACGTGTAACTGTGGTGTCTGAATTTAAATTAAATGAATAATTCCTAGGAGAAGTTCTTAGGCCTCCGCTGGCAATAATATTTTGTTGGCACAACAGTACCGACAAAATTAAGATATAAAACTTCATATAGGTCGTTTGTATTAGTATCTGTCAAATATACATTTTTTTTCAGAAAAGGATTTGGTGCAATGACCTATACTCCTTGAGGCATGGGCCTCATTTTCTCCCAAGGTTATAATTAGTGAGATGATATTATCTAAGTTTGTCTCAGCTCAATAATGGGTCAAAACAAAACAAACTAAATTTATTTTTATGAAAAAATTATTATTTGCTATTGCTTTAACGGCATCATGTGGAATTATTAAAGCGCAATCTGTTGATGTTACTTTGACGTTGGCGCCAGTTGCGTCGCTTACAACAACAGGTAACGCTACTATGGAATTTAATACATTAGCGCAATGGGACGGGACTGAAATAGTTAACTCAACTCATGTATATGGGACAGCTGTTTTTACTGGAGCAACTAATACAATAGAAGTTTCGAGTACTGGTTTCTCAAATCCGTTATTAAATCCAGCAATTGCTGTTATTGTAGACCATGGTGCTTGGGGAACTGATGTAGCTATGGTAACACCAAATGTAATAAATTATGGTGCAGGAAGTCATCCTTTAGACATATGGTTTGGTTCAGGTTATGCTAGTGTGATTGGTGTTCCTGCAGGTACTTATACTAGCTCATATACTTTGGCGGCATTTTCTTACTAAAACGCGTATGAGTACTAATCACTTATTTCAAAGTATGATGTAAGTGATTATTTATCTCCTACTAATTGTTTTTTATATATAGTAGGGTTGTTTAAAATATATTAGAACCGAAGTAGTGAATCTACTTCGGTTTTTTTTGGATTACAGCGTGTGCAACATGTTGTTTTGATTTAATTTTCATGAGAACTTAACTTGATTTATCCTTACTTTCTTCTTGTCGTTATTTTTACTGGCAGTCAGTCGTTATTTCCGGTTTCTTCTGGAGAAATGAATGGTGTTGGCATTGAGGCTGCTAAATCAAACTTTAGTTTTGAGGATGTACAAAAAACAGGTGTAGAAATTGATACTTTATCTTCAGTTTTCGGTAAATATTTCACAGCAGAATCAAGGCTCTATATATCTAGAAATATCGGATTAAAGAGCACTAGTAACTATCCAGAAGCAACAAAGGGCTCAATATCCTTTGGTATGTTTCAATATGAAAGCAGAATTAAAGCCATTAATATTTCTTCATTTAAGTATTTTGCTGATAAAGCAAATAATGTTATCAGTAGCCTTTATCGGGATACTATTCTGCAGGAGGACTTAATGTTTACAAGCAAAGAATCTAATAAAGAGCCACACGTAAAGCACAATCAAGTTAATGATGAACTAATTGGAGGGAATAAAATATTGGCTTTCAATTCAGAGCAAAAAAAAAGTGTGAAATATAAGTTTAGATCAGGATATGCAAATGATATCGTTTCTTTTGAACAAACAACTAGTCAATTCTCTTCCTTTTCAAATCCCGAGAATAGCTTAGCTGTGGTTAAAGAGAACACTTTAAAATCATTGGCGGTACCGTTTTCAATCGATTCTGATTCAACAACTATCGTAAATGGTGTAATTCCTTCAGGAAATTTGCCCCCCTTAGTATTGCTTTCTGGAACAACAGTAAATAAAAGTTTTAAATTTAATGAGAAGCAAAAATTTGAAATAGACAGCTCAAGAAAAGAAAAGAAGTATTTAGCGGATGAGATTTTTACAGAGTACCTTAATAGTAATTTTGACTATCGTAAATTATTTATCGATAGAAGAGTTATGATAGACTCATCAATAAAAAACTTGATTCATTTTGATGGAAAAGAGGATCAAAGAGTACAATATAAGAAGGTTGATAGTTTTTTAAGATTTGAAATAGCCAAACATTTGATTGATTCTGTTGAGTCAAGAAAAGAGTTTCTTAATGTTCTTAAGGTTTATAATAATTCAAAAAAAACTAAAAAGGTTTGTATTCAAGTTGAGTTGCCACCAAATTGGATGTTAAACAAAACTGCTTCTGGAATAATAATGGCTACTATTGATTCCGTCAATAGAAAATTAATTCCATTAAGAATAATGCCAGATTCTAGATCGGTTATAGACAGTGTTTATTCAGTTAAAGTGTCATATTATAGTGCTAGTTGTGATTCACTATTGTTCCAAGATCAATTCAATGTCACTATCGCTCCAGTTAAGAGTTGGGAAATAAAAACAGAATCTGAAACTTATATTTTAAAGGCAGAGTCAAATGAAATTATTGATATCCCCGTAAAAATTATTAATTCAGGAAACATTAACCAAAAGGTCGATTTTAGTTACAAATCAACTAGGGCTTTGATAGTAAGGGATATCGGGTTATCGTCTGTCGTAATTGCTCCATACACGGATACAACTGTTGTTTTTAAGGTGCAATTGAAGAACAAATCAAAAGTAATACACAATACTTTTATTGATTTTTACTTCACTGCAGAAGGTAAAAAAAAGAAAAGAATATACTTCGATTTTAGTCGCAGTTCTTATGATGCCAGCAGCAATAGGTTTGATATTAACAAAGTTAATTTGACTTACGGTCAAAGGAATTTTTTAACAAGTAATTACACCGATTTTTTTCAATTAAATGGAACTTTTTATTTTAAAAATAATAAAAGTTTGAAATTAGGTTTTTCATCTAATAATCTTACTCAACCTAGTAATAGTGATAGAAGTTGGATTCAAGAACAAATCATAAACGCTAAATATGAGAGTGGAAATTCTATGATTTTCGTAGATCAGGGAAACAAAATAGGTCCTTTTATCATTAATACGTTAAATACAGGCATAAAACATCGTTTTAGGAAGAGCGAGATTTTACTTTCTGGAGGAATAATGAAAATGGTAAACGGCTACCATGCTTCTTATTTGCACAACTACTCTTTATCGGATGCTTTAAAACTTAAGTTTGGTTTGGTTGCTTTAGATGAGTCCGATCATAAGGTTGTTACTTTTGCACCTGTTTTTGGCACTGATTTCAGTACTAAATCAGGGCATAGTACGTCCTCTTGGTTTGGATTAAACAACTCTGTTAATAAGCTCACAAATATTAGAAGTGTCGGATTTGGTGGTCAGCTGCTATATCAGTACAGAATTAAAACACTGAATATTAATGTAAACAACAACTTCTCCTCTAAATCTTTCAGAAGTAGAATAAGCAATGGGTACAACAACATTAATTCCATCGGTTGGAGTGCCACTAAAAAGGACCAATTATTGTTTGTTAGCAGGCAATATAAATTTGATCCTCTTATTAATTATAATATAAATTTAGAAGAACTACCAGGCGAAAGATCACTCTTAAAATTGGGGGTATTTTATCAACGAAAAGTAAAGCAGAGGTTTAAAATTGGGTTTGAATATGAAAATGGTTACTTAGAAAAAACGAGCAGTAGTCTTCCTTTTGGCTCAATTCAATACAGTTTTTTAAGTGAGGTTGATATGAGTTTTTCGAAGTCGTTTAGCACATATTTTTCAGTTCAACCGGGTTACGCTAAAATAACACTGACAGGTACGGAGTCTATACCTGAAAGTACTCCGATATTATTTGTTGCAGTAAAAGCTAAATACAAGCACGTTAAAATTGATTCTCGATTTAATCTCGGACCTGATAATTTTGCTCAACAAACACAGTATTTTTTGGATGGTGTTTTTACGGAACGACTCAATACTAACTTAACTTATGTGAGGTCTATCTATAATAAAAAGATTGATTTAGATTTAGGAATTGGAAACAGTAGAAACTTGAACCTGAAGGAGAATACTTTACAAATCAGTAGTTCCATCAATTTTAAAATATTAAACGTTTGGGACTTAAAATTATCAGCAAGATTAAACACTTACAGTTTTGAAGACTTTTTTAACAACAATGATCCTACAGCTCTTAATCCGTATGCTTTTGATGTGTCTTTAAAACGATGTGTAAAAGGAATTTTGCAATCCCACAAACTTTCTGATTTATCCTTTAAGCTTTTTAAAGACATTAATTCAAACGGTGTAAAAGATCAGGGTGAAGATAATATAAGTAACATTACAGTTCAGCTAACTCCTGTAGAAGTTGATGATAAATACATAAAGGTGATGCTTCTAAATACTGATTCAAAGGGAAGTGTTGAGTTTTTGAACTTGCCAGAAGGATTGTATGAAATTACTGTACTTACTGCGAGTACAAAAGATGGATTTATTTCCACTACATTATGGAACGAAACAAATGTAATAGAATTAGGTAGCAATAAGCATGTTGAAATTCCCTTTAAAAAAGGTTTTTTAGTAGAAGGTAAATTGTCTATTGAGCTTGCTAAATATACTCAGTTCACTAATGTATCAGCAGCGAAAACTAGGGTGATTGTAAAGAGTAAGAAAGGTATTGAATACTATGCTTTAACAGATGAGGATGGAGGATTTAGAGTAAGTATTCCTTTTGACGAGGAGTACAACGTAACTGTTCGGGATGTGTTTGGAAACAAGTTTGAAATTCCAACTCAGAAGTTAATATTAAATAAAACGTCAAGGAATAAGGTAACCGTTAATTTAGTAGTTAAAGAAAAACCTCGTAAAATTAACTTTAGATAAAATTTAACTTGTAGCTTACAATGGTATTTTGAAACGGCTATTATTACTATAGGGTGACTTACTCTAATTGTTTTAGTAGCAGTATTCAATTGATAAAAACAGGACTAATAACTTTATAAATGAAATTAAAATTCAAAAAGATCATTGAATTTGGAACTGATGGAGTACCACTTTCGGAGCAGCGAATCGTTAGGTTAATAAATACAATTTGTTTGATCACATGCAGTGTTACTGTTGTAACTACTTTTTTGATGCAACTGATTGGAGGTTTTAATTGGATTATGTTGTTAAACGGAGTGTATAGTTCTGCATGCTTTTTTTTACCAATCTATCTAAATTATCGTGGAAAAACCGTTTGGGCTAAATGGGGATTGGTTCTCATTTTTAATCAAATTATCCTTACAATATTCAAGAGTACACCATACGAAGTAAGTTCATGGATTGTTTTTATTGCATTTTTTCCACTGTACGTTGCTTTATTTTCAAAAATGAAAACAGTGATTTTTATCAGTTTGTTAACGGTTCTTTTTATTTGCACATATATTTATTTGCAAAGCTTACCAAGTCATAAAGCAATTACATCCTATTCAGCTGATCAAATTTTATTTAAACAACTTATATTTTTTTTGACTGCCACATTTGGAGTTTTATTTTTAAGCCTATTTATTAGGCATAATCTTATTAATCATAAAAACAGACTAGAGGAGTCGTTGAGTGAAAAGGAAATTTTAATAAAAGAGGTTCATCATCGAGTTAAAAATAATCTTCAAATAATATCTAGTTTATTAAATATTCAATCAAGGTTAATTGAGAAAAATCTTGTGTCAGCTCAAGATGTCGTCAGCGCTACGCAAAGTAGAATTCAATCTATGGCTTTAGTGCATGAGCAATTATACAATAGTGTTAACCTGAAAACGGTGTCTTTTTACAGTTATTTAACTACTTTATGCAATCATCTTAAAAACATCTACTATCCGGCTAGCAAAAACATTAATGTTAAAATAGTAAGTGACGATACTTTTTTGGACCTAGATAAGGTTATTGCGCTTGGATTAATTGTGAATGAAATAATTACAAATTCATATAAGTATGGATTCGTGGACATAGAATCACCTGAAATTCAAATTTTATTTTCTGTAAAAAAAAATATATTTACCCTAGAAATTAGAGATAATGGTATTGGTTATGTACCTGAATTACCAGCTGAAAAGAAAGGGATAGGTCTTCAGTTGATTGCAGACCTGACCGGACAACTTAAGGGAAGTCATGTAGTCAAAACGGTAGGGGGGGTGCAGCATAAAATATCGTTCAATATATAGAGAATAAACAATTTCAAATCTGCTGAAACAGGTTTGTTTTGGTATAGGAGCATAAATGGGAGTTCAAAATACCATAAAATTTAATAATTAAAAGTGTATGAGAGTACTGATATTAGAGGATGAAGTGATCATTTCTAGAGATATAGCTGAGATTATAGAGGGGGAAGTAGAAGATATTCATGTTGCCAATTGTTACGATGCTGCTATAAAATTAATGAGGCAATTTTCATTTGATATATGTTTAAGTGACATCAACTTAAATGAAGAGAAAACTGGAATTTGCTTCGTTAGAGAAATAACAAAACTATATCCAAACATTCAAATTGTGTATATAACTGCACATTACGATCAAAATACAATTGAAAAAACAGAGGGTACTAGCCCTGTGGGGTTTATCGTAAAGCCTTTTACTTCACCTCAAATTATAGCTGTTCTTAAGCAGGCTATGAATAAAGTAAAAGTACGAAATAATTCCAATCCTGGTTTTCAAAACCTAACTAGTCAAGAACAAAAAATACTAGGACTAATTTCAACTAACATATCAAATAGAGAAATATCTGAAAAGCTTTTCGTTTCTGAGAAAACAATAAGAAATCACCGATATAATATGCTTAAAAAATTAAATCTTCCGAAGGAAAAGAATGCACTATTACTGTTCGGTATGAAGTGTTTCCCTATTTAAGTTTAAAAAATTAGGGACAGCGTGTGCCGTGAATCAGATTCTCTTTGTACGGAATGTGAATGTTGATTACAAGATGGTAGTAGCTCTATCGCAATCGCCTTGCAAGAGGAGGTAGTAAAACGCCTCTTGGTGCTGAACGGAAACAAGTTCCCCGAAGGGCACATGAATACCAAAAGAATAAAACATGATAAATAGAAGGCTGTTACAGCAGTGAGCTATGAATCAAAGAGAGGGCTAAACATTAATAATTGTTGTAAACAATTTAGTGAAAGAGCCAGGTTGCCGCCAAGCCAAATGAACCACTGATGAAGTGATGAGATGAATGTGTCATTTTCAAAATCTAGCTATGCTGTCTGCTAGTTGCGACTGCAACTTGTTTATTGGTTTTAGGGCAATCGTCATAGAGGAGGCATGACTTTTATTATTCATGACTTTTTTCTTTATTGGGATTATTCACATCTTATTTATTTTCAAATGAGTTCAAGAATGCTTCGCAGTCCCCAGTTTAGTTTTGCCTCCGAATTAGAAACAACGAGGGATGGCGACTAATTTAAGATTTAAACTTGTTAATGGCCACTTGGATTTCTTGAAACAATGAGGAACTGGTGCTATTTATTTTATTGTTATGTTTTAGTTAGCAACCGCCCCTCATTGTTATAACACCCTCCGTTCCTTTTTTTAAAGTCTCAAAAAATAGAAACTTTTATCGATTTCCTGCGTAAGTATTGTATAACCATACATTATGAAAAGAATATTATCAATGGTAGTAATAGTGACCTTAACTGCTCTTGTATCAAGTTGTGCTTCAAGCGGAACCTACTCATCTAGAGGAAATCATTCAACTTGTGGAGCATACGGTAATCCTTAAGGACGGAAAAGTAGCAAGTCCATATCTGTCAAATAGGAATATCAATGGTATCAGCGATTTATCAAATAACCATCATATAAGAGTTAAGCCCAAAAAGGAATGTATTTCTTATGTTTTCTGGAATTGCTCTCGGGAGCATCCTCTTTAATTAGTCGTTCTTTTATTACTTAAGTTGTTTCTTGTGATGCTAGCAATCGCAAAAGGTTTCTTTTGTTTACTCTTCTTGCATTGATTCCATTGGCAAAGCCAGCGGCGAACCAAGGTATAGCAATGCCTGCAATTGTCCACCCTGCTAGCAGTCCGGAATTACCGGTCACCAGCACACTAATAATTCCAAGCACAAAAAAGATGAAAGGCACCCCTACTAACCAAATTAGAGCTGTTTTCCAACTTGTGTAAAATAATCCGAATGGTCCAAAGGACCAACCTAGGATGTAAGCGATTATAATGTTCTTTTTCCCCTTTCCGTAAATCATTAAATTTTTGTTGGAAAGCCTGTTTTCTAAAGATGTAAATTCTGCCATTTTATATTTTTATTTATATGGAAGACCACTAGTTAATATAGTCAGTTTACCGGTCAATTTTACGAATAATTATTTTTAATATCCCCCTTTCAGTAACCGACAAATCCCTTCTTCCTCATCCAAATTCAAGTAAGGATATTCCACCTTCGAAAGGTATAATCCATTTGGGTGTGCTGGTTGTTTTTCGGTTTCTTCTCCTTTATTGTTTAACATTTTTTCGAAGTTGTCTAGGCTCAAATTCTTTGCCCCGACCTCGATTAACGTCGCAACAATAATCCGCATCATCCCCCTTAAAAACCTGTTGGCCGTCATGGTGAAATGCATTTTACTTTTACTTGAATTAACCGCTAATTTAGCATTAGATACTTCACATAATGTGTGATTGTGAATGTCTGGCTGCTTACAAAAATGTCTGAAATCCTTTCCTTTTATGAGCATCGTTGCCGCTTGCTTCATGAGTTCAAAATCTAACTTAATTTTTCCAGGTTCCTGTTCGATGTTCTCAAGATTTAAGTACGTGCTGTATTTATTGAGTACGGGATCAGTATTGAAATGTATAAAGTAATCGTATGTTCTTGAAATGGCATCGTACCTTGCGTGTTGCCTGTCTTCCATCAAAATAACATCGTAAACTACAATGTCCTCAGGTAGATTTTTGTTCAAGCGGAATTTCAAATCAAAGGCTGGAGCTTCCTCCAAGTTGATGTGCAGCGTGTACTGAGAAGCGTGAACTCCAGCATCAGTTCTTCCACAACCATAAACGGTTACTTTACTTTTTAAAATCCGTTCTAGGTTTACCTCGATGGTTTCTTGGACTGACTTAGCTTCTGCCTGACGTTGCCATCCTCTGTATTTACTTCCGTCGTATCCAATGTGTAAAAAGTACCTCATGCTTGAAGTTTAAAATTAACGATTCTTTTGTTTACATTTTCTCTATTTTAAAAGGAGTTCACTTGTTTACTAGTATCTGATTTTAATGAAGTGCACTTGTTCGGGGCTATGCTCTCGGGTGTTCGTCCTTCGTCCTCGCTTGGAGTGATAAGGTGGGGGGTGGGTTTAAATAAGTTTTGTCGTGTGTTTTACAATTGCTTCTTTTGAAGTCAAGAAAAACCTTGAGAACAACTCCATTGTATAACTTTGAACATGCCTAACGAAGAAATTCCAAAAGACGTTATTCTTTCTGAGGAGAAAGAAAAAGACAACAAGAAGTCTAAGCCATTAACTTGGAATCACGAAGAGGATAATTGCGGAATAAATCCTGATGAAAATCCTTGCGGAGACGCTAACGAATACTAGTCAATCAAATTTCATCTAATTAAACAACACTCATCGACTAGCTAATAGCTAGCTATGCGGAAATCAAGTATATTGTTGGAAGTAGGAAAAAGGAACCTATTGAGAGCAGGTATGTTTTTATCAAATGTTTTCTTAAAGTTGACTTTTCAAGGTCTTTTATAAAGAGAGAAATCAACCAAGTGAAAGAGTAAGCAAAATTGAACAAGAACAATGTTATGACTAGAGTGAAGGTAAAGAACATCATGTCAGGTTTCTCTTCTGGAACCTTGTAAATTAAATCGATGAACAATTCACTTCCAGCCATTAGAAGGAGGGAAATTATAACATTAAGTGGAATTCTGTGTAGTTCCCAATAACCTACTTTAGCTTGCCAAGTCATTTTGCTAAAGCGTTGTACAACACCTCCACAGTATGCACCGCCGTCCTCCCCGTTCCGTCCTTAATTTGATGACGACAACTTGTTCCTGGAGCTGCAATGATGGTGTCTTCAGCTTGCTTTCTAACAGTTGGGAATAAAACTAATTCACCAACTTGCATGCTGGTTTCGTAGTGTTCTTTTTCGTATCCAAAACTTCCAGCCATTCCACAACATCCACTTGGAATCATGTGCACAGTATAATTTTTTGGTAAGCTTAAAATTCTCTTGCTGTGCGTTAAACTTGACTGTGCTTTTTGATGGCAATGTCCGTGAAACTTGATGAGTTCTTCGCTAGCTGTGAATTGATCTTCGGTAATGTTTCCTTTTTGAATGTGATCACTGATGAATTCATCAATAAAATAACTGTTCTCCGCAATTACTTGCACTGCTGGATTACCCGTAACTAGGTCAGGATACTCGTCCCTAAATGTTAATATAGCACTGGGTTCAATTCCTACCATTGGAGTTTCCTTTGTTACCTTTCCAGTTAACAAACTAACGTTTTTAACAGCCTTTTTCTGTGCTTCCCTAACCAATCCTTTACTTAGGAAAGTTCGTCCACTGTCTGTAGTTTCAGGCATTTCAACGTTGAATCCTAAAGCAGTTAAAAGCTTAATAGCAGTAATACCTTCGGGAACATCTAAATAGTTGGTGAACTCGTCATTGAAGAACAATACTGTCCCCAGTTTTTTGGAAGCTGTTTCACCGAAATTGCTCGCTTTGTTTTTATTGTACCAAGCTTTTAAAGTTGTTTTGGCTAAAGGTGGAATTGGCCGTTCTTTGGCAAAGCCCATCATTCCTTTAATTAAATTACCAGTTACTTTATTTCCTGAAATCCAATTGTAAAAACCTGGCATCATTGATCCCAACTTGTTTGTTGAGGTTACGTTAGCAATCATTTTTGATCGAAAAGGAACACCGTTAGTATCGTAGTATTGTTGTAAGAATTCAGCTTTTAATTTAGCCACATCCACATTTGATGGACATTCTTTTTTACAGCCTTTACAGCTTAAACACAAGTCCATTACCTCTTTGATTTCTTCACTATCAAAGGCGTTTAATTTGTCCGAGTTTGTTAATACTTCTCTTAAAATATTGGCTCGGGCTCTTGTGGTATGTTTCTCGTTTTTAGTGGCCATAAAACTAGGACACATCGTTCCTCCACTTTCTTCACTTTTTCTACAATCACCACTTCCGTTGCATTTTTCAGCAGCTCGAAGGATACCATCATTCTCTTCAAAAGAGAAAACAGTATCAAATTCTTTAGTGACTTGACCAGGTTGGAACCTTAAATTGGTATCCATTGGTGGAGTGTCAACTATTTTGTTGGGATTAAAAAGGTTGGTAGGATCCCAAGATTTTTTCACTTGCTTAATTAGTGCGTAATTTTTATCACCAATCATGTATTGGATGAACTCACCCCTTAACCTTCCATCTCCGTGTTCTCCACTAAGTGAACCCTTGTATTTTTTAACCAGTTTTGAAATGTCTTCGGCGCTCTTTCTGAACAATTCATGGCCTTCCTTGGTTTTCATGTTCAGGACAGGACGTAAATGAATTTCACCAGTTCCGGCATGTGCATAATGAACACATTTTTGACCGTAACCGTCCATTATTTTATTGAAATCAGCAATGAATTGTGGTAAGTCTTCTACATCAACTGCCGTGTCTTCCACTACAGGTTGAGCATTGTCATCACCAGGAATATTGGCTAACAAACCAAGTCCAGCTTTACGCAATGTTAAAGCTTTGTTTATTTCCGCACCATGTAATATTGGAAAGTGATACCCAAACCCAGCGGCTCTTAAATTGGCTTCTAATTCTGCAATGTCTTTGTCTAATTCTTCCTTACTGTCACGGTGTAATTCCACCATTAAAACAGCTTTCGGGTCACCTTTTACAAAACCTCTGTTTTCTCGTTGTTCAATGTTTGCTTTTGTACATTCAAGTACAATGTCATCCATTAATTCTACTTGTGATGGCTTGCTTTTTAATGCTACTAAGTTGGCTCGAAGTGATTCGTCAATGCTGTCAAAATGTGGGCACATCATTGCCACATGTTTTGAAAGTACTGGCGCACAGTTTATTTTAATCTCTGTAATTAAACAAAGGGTTCCTTCAGATCCGGCAATTAATTTACAAAAGTTAAAATCATCATATCCTTTACTGTTGTCAGTATCAAAAGGGACGGTGTCTTTTAACAAATCAATTGCATATCCTGTATTACGCCTTTTGATTGACGGTTTTGGAAATTCCTTTTCTATCTCAATTCTGTTGTCCTTATTGGAAAGCATTTCACGAATATCAAAGTATATTTGATTTTCAATTTCTCCAGCAACCCCAATTCCATTGGATTTATTTAAAAACTCTTCCGGAGAAACATCTTTGAAAATAACATGTGTTCCGTCAGCCAAAATAGCTTTCACTTCTAATAAATGATCACGGGTACTTCCGTAAATAACGGATCTTGCACCACAAGCGTTATTCCCAACCATTCCACCAATCATGCAACGACTACTGGTACTGGTTTCAGGTCCAAAAAACAGTCCCTCTTTAGCTAAAACTCTGTTCAAGTCGTCTCGGATAACACCTGGTTGAACCCTAACCCAGTGTTGTTCTTTGTTAACCTCAAGAATTTTTCTGAAGTTGACAGAGACATCCACCACAATACCATTTCCAACCACTTGACCTGCTAATGAGGTTCCTGCTGTTCGGGGAATAATTGAGGTTCCGTTTTCGCGGGCGAAATTGACAAGGGTAAATAAGTCTTGTTCTGTTTTGGGGATGGCTACAGCCAAAGGCATTTCCCGATAAGCAGAAGCGTCAGTAGCGTACAAAGTTCGCATTGCAGCACTGTCGTGCAGCTCGCCTTGTAGTTGATCTTTTAGTTCCTGAAGCTTAGCTGTGTCCATGTGTGCAAAGATATAAAAGAGCATCAAAACTCATCAGGGAATGGTGCAGGAAAAACACATTAAAATAGGGTTTACCTACATGTTTTCGATTTCCTTGACGTTCCCTTGAATTTTAGCTGCTAGTTCATCAAAAGGTAAATCATTGAGGTCGGTTCCAAATGGTTCTTCAATTTCTTCGGCCATTAATTCAATACCAACCATAGTATAAAACACCATCATCATGAACGGGATACTGTACCAGCCCATGGTTGTAATAAAACCAAAAGGCAAAGTAAGAAGGTAAATTAAGAGTATTCTTTTTAAGTGAATTGTATATCCGAATGGAATTGGAGTGTTTCTAATTCGTTCACACGCTCCCAAAATGTTCATCAAATTTGAAACTTCGTCTTCTAAAATTATGAGCTGCTCGCCTGTAATTTCCCCCTCCTTGAATGCCTTGCTAAATGTTGAACTTAAGCTGTTAAGTAAGAAATTTGGCTTGTGCTCTGCCTCATTGAAGCCAGCAGGCATTTGGTCTGCAAGTCCTTTAGGTATTAGTGACCAGTCAAGCTCTCGGAGGTGCTCTTTTAGTACAAAAGGAAAGGATCCAATAATGTTTGATGCTTGTTCATCGTTGAGGTAATGTTTGGTTTTTAAAGCAATGTGTCGGCAAGTGTTTACTAGGGCTCCAAGTTGTTTTCTACCTTCCCACCACCTGTCGTAAGCTGTGTTTGTTCTGAAAACCAATAGCAAACCAATGACTAATCCAAGAACAGTATGAAAGGTCATTGGTAAATCAAATATTTTAAACTTGTATTTTTTTTCGACGTAAGTAAGCACTGCAACAATTACTGCGTAAAGTAGAATGCTAATTAGCATTTCATCATGAAAATAACCGCTTCTTCGGAATAGAAATCTGAACCAATGTTTGTTGTTGTACTTTATCATGCTTTAAAAATAAGAAAACGCTGAGACATTATTGACTAGAACCAATGTCTTAAGCACGCTCTCGTTTTATATAAATTCAAACTGCCTATCATATGCTCTGAGGTTTGAGTATATTTACTTCATGAATTTAGTTACCGGAGCTTCGGGATTGGTTGGATCGCATTTATTGATTCGATTATTGGGTGAAGGCGAAAATGTGAGAGCGTTGTACCGCAATCAAGAAAGCATTGACAGGACTAAAAAGAACTTTGAGCTTCACGGAGCAGACACCATGACGCTTTTTGATAAAATCGATTGGGCAAAAGGGGATGTTACTGACATCATGAGTATGGAAGATGCTTTTGAAGGTGTTTCGTATGTGTACCATTGTGCCGCTTTAGTTTCGTTTAAGAAATCCGAGAAGGAATTGTTGTTCAAAACAAACATTGAAGGGACAAGAAACCTGGTTAATGTTTGCTTGAAAAGAGACATCAAAAAGTTATGTCATGTGAGTTCAACGGCAGCCATTGGTAAAGCTTTTGAGCAGGACTTGGCCAACGAAGAATTACCTTGGAAAAAAGAAAAGAACACAAGTAATTATAGCATTAGTAAGTACCACGCTGAAATGGAAGTGTGGAGAGGAATTGAGGAGGGTTTGAACGCTGTAATCGTGAATCCAAGCATTATTTTAGGACCAGCCGATTGGGGAAGAGGGAGTGCAGAATTGTTTAATAAAGTTTGGAAGGGCCTCAAATATTATACATTAGGCAAAAATGCATTTGTTGATGTGCGAGATGTGGTGAGCTGTATGATTTCATTAACCAGGTCTGATATATCTGGAGAACGTTATTTGGTGTGCTCAGAGAACTTGACTTATCAGCAGCTGTTTACGATGATTGCAAAGTACTTAGGAAAACCTGCCCCCACAGTTCAAATTAAGGCCTGGTTTTTAAACATTGTTTGGAGACTTGAGTTAGCGCGAGCTTTTGTTTTTAGAAAGTCACCACTTGTAACCAAAGAAATGGCTCAAAGTAGCATGAGTACTAGAACGTATGACAACGATAAAATTTCGGAAGCGCTTAATTTTAAATTCATCAGCGTTGAAGAGTCTATTAAGGACACGGCAAAATTGTTTTTGTTGAACACCGAGAAAAAGAGCGTTTAAAATAACGACTGTTAACCTGCAGATCGATGAGCAAGAGATAATATTTGTACACAAAAGACAGTACAGCACACAAAACAAAATACTAACTTAGCATTATTAAAAACAAGGATATGATTTCGAAAACAGTAGAACAAGCACTTAACAATCAAATATTATTAGAGGCTGCATCGTCTCAATTTTACCTTGCAATGGCTTCGTGGTCAGAAGGTTCAGGGTTAAATGGAACCAGTGAATTTTTTTACCGCCAATCGGATGAGGAAAGAATGCACATGTTAAAGTTGGTTAGGTACATTAATGAAAGAGGAGGAACAGCAATCATTCCAGCGACTAATCAACCGAAAAGTGATTATAAAGATATTATTCAAGTGTTTCAAGCATTTTTGAAACATGAAATCAATGTGACGGAGAAGATCAATGATTTAGTAGGTATATGTTTGGACGAGAGAGATTATACTACTCAAAACTTTATGCAGTGGTACGTTTCAGAACAAATTGAGGAGGAAGCAACAGCTAGGGGCATCATAGATAAATTGAACTTGATTGGCAACGATAAAGGAGGGTTGTATTTGTTTGACCGTGATATAGCTGGACTAGCAGGAGAATCAGTTGTTTCCCCAAACAATCAAGGGTAAAAGCCAGTCCACATTAAATGTGATTATTTTTGATGGCATTTTTTACAAAAATGGAATAGTTTAATTATGTTTGTACAAAATATTTATCATGAGCATTAATAGTACAGTAGAGTTTTTACATCAGTTGTTTTACAAAACTTTTGAAATACTTCCTTTTTTAGGAAATGGACTTAACTATTTCTTCTTGTCATTGATGGGTGTAATATTCTTATACTGGTTAAATATCTTGTCTAAGACTTCAAAAGAAAATTAAGCTAATACAGCTTTTTAAATAAATTAAAAGCGACCAATAGTCGCTTTTTTTATGGCTTTTTTTACCATGAGAATGACTTTTATATTTCTAGGATTAACCTTGCTGTTGTCTTCTTGCGGAGTAGAAAATGATGGAGTTACCGCTTTTGATAGTGATTTAGTAATTCAAGAAGACAGTTTAATCTTAATACTTAAAGACATCCATTTGATGGATGCTGCGGCTAAACAGAATGTGATACCTAATAATTCGAAAATACTTTTTAAGCATCAACAATACAAAGCTGTTCTTGAAAAGCACGGAGTTTCAAGAACTCGATTCGACACCACAATTCACGTTTACACTCAACATGGTGAAATATTTGATGAACTGTACGATAAGTTGATTGAAAAGATCCTTGAGGAAGAGAAAACGCAATCTCCGAAGTAATAAACTGAAGCTATTTAGCTTTGAGTGTCACTTAAATTAACTCTTGAAAAAGAGCAACTCCAAAATCATTTTTGAAATTTGTTAGCAGTTCCGTTCGTTCATCAAATTGATGTTTGGTAAACGGTACTTTCGAGATGCTGTCGACACTGTTGGCGAAAGACTCTGCATCCTCGTTGACGACACAAAGTTTTTCTAATCCAGTCCCCTTAACCATTGGACGGTTGACTAAGCAATGTTTTCCTGCAAACAAAGCGGCCAACAGTTTCAGTTTGATTCCTGAATTTTGAAAAGTTGGAAGTACATTCATGTGAGCACTTTCAAGTAAACTGGTAATTTCTTGTGAATCAATGTTAGCCTTTATAGTTACATTGCCTTTGCTTTCACACAATTCAATCAACTCTTTGCTGGGAGAATTTCCTGCAATAATAAGAGGGTAATTTGTTCTGCTAAAAACTTTATTCACCAAGAACAAAGCAGCTAAATTGTTTTCGCTTACCGCTAAATTCCCGTGATAAAAAGCAAATGCTTCGTTAACCGCTGATAATTTTTGTTGCTTAAATTGGTGAAAAGCACTTACGTGCAAACCTTTATTATAATTTGCTTTAAGGTAATCAGTGTCTTGTTTTGATATGCCTAGAATTTCTGAAGCCTTTGGGAATGTTTTTTTTTCGTAACTCCTTAGCTTTCGGCTTTCCATTTGAAAATACCATTTTTTAAACAGGTTCTTTTCTACAGAACCCAAGATTCTGTAGTAATCATGTTCAATGTTGTGGTTGCGTATAATGAATTTTCGACCTGTTAATTGGGGGTTGTCTACGATGTTGCAACTGTGCACTCCTTCCAACAAGATTGGATGGTCATCTTTTGATATTCGATCAACTAATTCTTGACTGTTTCTGCTTGCTACAATGAAAGGCTTTCTACTGAGTAAAAGCAGTGGGCTCATTTTACGTTTGTAGTAGTGAACTTCCTTGCAATATTTTAACAATTGTGGGGCTTCATTCCTGTCGTAAAGAAAGCAGTGCAGAATGATACTAATTCCGGCTTTGTGGAAGCTTTTTATTTTATAAAAAATATCGATAGCTCCTCCATAATTTGCAGGAAAAGGAACTGTGAATGAAATGATATGAATTGTTTTACTGTCCAATACTGTCAAATGAATTGTAACATGAAATTAGTTCTTTTTCTTCATTTTCCCAGTTCAATTCAAGGCGTGCTTTTAAACAGTTTTGATGATACTCTTCTCTTTTCTGTTCATCGTTTAGCAGCGAATTAATGCTAGCGGCGATACTTTTTGGAGAGATGTCCTTGATAATTAACCCAACATTAAACTCCTTAATTATTTTTTCAACTTCCACTAAATTGGTCGCCAAAATTGGTACCCCGGCGTGGATATAGTCAAATAATTTGTTAGGTAAACTCAATTCGTAATTGATGTTGGTAGCCTCGTCTAATGAGCAGCCCATGTATGATAGTTTGGTGAGGCCATGCAGTTTTTCAAAAGGCATTTTGTCGAAGAAAATAATTTTGTCTTGCAGTTTTAGCTTAATTGTTTGTTCTTTTAAAAGTGGAACAACATCGCCACTTCCTGCTATCACAAGAACAGCATTGTCCACAAAAAGCATGGACTCGATGAGTTCTTCCATACCCCTGTCAATATTTATTCCCGCACCTTGAAGTAAAATTATTTTTTTGTCCGGTAAGTTGAAATCTGCACCTTGAAATTGTTTTTTTGATGAGGTTAATGCTAGTCGGGGCATGTTTCTTAACAGCCTTACTTTTATGTTATATTTATCTCGAAATAATGTTGCTATTGGTTCACTTACGGTAAACATTTCTGCCATCCGAGGAAGGATTAAACCTTCAATTTTTCTCCAAACATTTTGTGTAAATGGTCTGGTAACCAACTCAGGAACTTCTGTGAAGTATTCGTGAGAATCATAGGCTAAGCTTTTCCTTCTGATTTTAGATGCAAGAAAATTTGCCGGCAACGTATCCAAGTCATTGCTGTGAAAAACCGAAGCCTTACTGAACATTAATAAGAGAAATAATCGAATGTTATATTCTGCATAAAATAGTGGGCCGGTGGTGAAAAGCAACTTCATTCTGTGACTTTTATACGGTCTGTCTGGCAGTTCCAAACTGTTTTTTAGCAGCCTCCCAACCAGTCGAACATCCCAACCTTGATTCACTAAAGTAATACAGCTTTTGTGCACGCGTTGGTCACTGACCAAGTCATTAATTACTGATACTACTACTTTGCGCTTCATCGCGTCAAATATACTTTATTCACAGTCATTAGTTTACAGCTTATTCAAAAACTGCAATTTCTCAGGGTACTATTATTTAATTTTAGCTTAACTATCAACATGCAAAAAACATTAATTCAAAGCGATTACAATCTCAAAGCCAATAACACATTTGGCATTGAGGTACAGGCAAAAAAGTACACAGAAATTACTGATGAAGACGATTTCAAATCTCTGATTGAAGATGGTGTTTTATTGAAAGATGAGCGCTTGATTCTGGGTGGAGGAAGTAATGTCCTGTTCACCAAAAATTTTGACGGAATTGTCATCAAAAACAACATCAAGGGGATCGAGTTATTAGGTGAAAATGATGACCATGTATTTGTACAAGCAGGAGCTGGTGAAACATGGCATGATTTCGTTTTGTATTGCATAGACAAAGGGTGGTACGGAATTGAGAACTTATCTTTGATTCCCGGAAATGTAGGTGCGAGCCCAATGCAAAATATCGGCGCATACGGTGTGGAAGTAAAAGATGTATTCCATGAGCTGGAAGCAGTTCATATATCCTCTGGCGAAACACATTATTTCAATAAAAGCTCTTGTGAATTTGGGTACCGGGAATCTGTCTTTAAGATGGACATGAAGAATCAGTACCTCATATCTAGTGTGAGTTTTAGGCTTTCAAAAAAGCCTAACTTTAGTGTGGAGTATGGCGCAATAAAGCAGGAGTTGGATAAAATGAAGGTGAGTGAGTTAACTGCTAAAGACATAAGTAACGCAGTAATTAACATTCGTTCTTCCAAATTGCCTAATCCAAAGGTGTTGGGGAATGCGGGAAGCTTTTTTAAGAACCCTGTGATTGATGAAACAACGTTTCATCAAGTGAAAGGTGCACACGAAAACCTAGTTGCTTATCCAGCAGGAGAGGGAAAAATGAAGTTAGCTGCTGGCTGGTTAATAGATCAAGCTGGATGGAAAGGAAAGGTCGTTGGAAAATGTGGTGTTCATGATTTACAGGCTTTAGTGTTAGTGAATCATGGAGGAGCAACGGGACAAGAAATTTATGATCTTTCTAGCGAAGTGTTGCAATCAGTAAAGGAAAAGTTTGGAGTAGAATTGGAACGTGAGGTTAATATATATTAGAATTGATTAGCTGATACACTGAATTAGCTAAATTGAACAGTTATTATGGAGGGAACTACAGAAGCAAGTACAATAATATCTTTGGAAAACATCACTGCTTTTCACAGGAAAAAGCAAGTGTTGAACAATGTTTCACTTGAAGTAAAAAAAGGTGAGTTTTTATACATTATTGGTAAAACAGGAAGCGGAAAAAGCTCCTTACTCAAAACGCTGTACAAGGAACTAGAAATAGAAGAAGGTAAGGCTGTTATTTTAGAGTTTGATTTAAGGAAGATCAAGTCGTCTAAGGTACCAATGCTCAGAAGGTCCTTGGGAATTGTGTTTCAAGATTTTCAATTATTACCAGACAGAAGTGTTGAAGAAAACCTGCTGTTCGTTATGAAAAGCACAGGGTGGAAGGCAAAAAAATTAATGCAAAAACAAGTTGACGAGACATTGGAGCAGGTGGGATTAAAGGATGTTAACGATAAATATCCTCACCAACTTTCTGGTGGTGAGCAGCAAAGAGTGGTAATTGCTCGAGCAATGATTAATTCGCCAAAAGTAATTTTAGCGGATGAGCCGACTGGAAATTTAGATCCAGAATCGTCCAAAGAAATCATGGGGATTCTAATGCAAATTGCCAAAACAGGAACAGCTGTTATTATGGCAACCCATGATATGAACATTGTCGATCAGTTTCCTTCGAGGACGCTAATTTGCGATGAAGGAATATTAACGCAGAAAAATGATTAACAAAAATATTTTCCGAAAGTTATTGCCAGACAATCCTAAGAAGTGGTCAATTTTTAGTGTTTGTATGTTAACTGCAAGTGTATTTTGGGTGTTTCTTACTTTTTCAAAAAGCTTTGAGTATTCTTTGGATTTTAACCTGGAATACACGGGTAAACCAGGCAATCAAGTTTTAGTAAATAAGCCAGTGTCGGAAGTTAGAGTAAGGGTTAAGGGGCAAGGGTTTGATTTGTTCAACTACACTTTAATGGATAAGAAAAAGGTAATTTCAGTTGATATAAGTCAATTTTACAAAGTGCAAAGCGGCAGCATGACAACCTATGCATTAGATTTAGCAAAGGAAGGAAATGACCTTTTTGGAGATGAAAATTCAGAATTAAAAGCAGTTGCTTATTCAGTTGATAATTTGCAATTAATTTTTGATGAGGTGGTTAGTAAAAAATTATTTGTGGACGCTGATGTTAACATTAACATAGATTCTTCATTGTATGTTGTTGATCAATTCCTCGTAGTGCCAGACTCTGTGCTAGTTAAAGGAAGCAAGTATTTATTAAGTAATGTTGACAGCATTAAAACAATATTAGTGTCGGTAGAGGCTTCGGGAAAACAATCACAATATACTTTAGCAATAAAAAAACCTGAAGGGGTAGTGGAGTTTTCTATAGATTCGGTGAAGTACAATCTAAGCTTGCTTTCTTACGAAACACATATCTTGTCTGTTCCTGTTAAGTGTGAGAATTGCCCTGATTCGGTGACAGTGAAAATTTTTCCTTCCTACGCTAAAGTATCCTTTACCGCAACAGCTGATAATTTTAAAAATATTAAACCTGAGGATTTCTCAATTTTGGTTGATTACCAGGAAATTGAAAAATCATCTGAGAAACTGTTCATTAAATTGGCAAAGTTTCCAGACGGATTACAGCAATTGAAATTGTCTCCAGCTAAAGCAGAATATTTAGTCAGAGAAAACAAATAGCATTTTTTAAGATGAAAGTACTTGGACTAACAGGAGGGATTGGAAGTGGAAAAAGTACAGTAGCTGTAATTTTTAAATCTTTGGGTATTCCTGTATTCAATTCCGATCAAGTCGCAAAGGAGTTATATCAAAAAAGAGAAGTTTTACTAAAAGTCACTAACCGTTTTGGTGAAGATATTATAGAAAATAATGTCCTTAATTTTGGTAAATTGGCTACCATTATATTCAATGACCAAAAGGCTTTGGAGTGGATAAATAGCTTGATCCACCCACTTGTGAAGGAGGAATTTGAAACGTGGAAAGCTGAACAAAAGAGCAGTTGTGTATTGAAAGAATCAGCAATTTTAATTGAAAGCAAAGGTCATTTGACTTGTGATATAGTTATTACTGTTGAGGCATCAAGTGAGCTTAGAATTACAAGAACCATGGAAAGGGATCAAATTTCTAGAGTAGCAGTTGAAGCCAGAATGGGTAAACAGATGACGGATCTTGAAAGAAACGAAGTGGCTGATTATGTGATAAATAACGATGGGGAGACTTTAATTCCACAAGTGGTGCGGATTGTAGAGGACATGAAATAAGAGTTCTTTTTTTCGTAAATTTGAAATTACTTGTAACTACGAGGCCTGTACCTTGTTATACTCTTTGCAGATGTGACCTAACACTAGAATGTAACCTAAGGTAACCGAATGAAACGAATATTTATACTAGCAATCTTTATTGCTGCCTTCACTGAGCAGTCATATAGCCAGTGCTCTGCTACACCAGTAGAGGAAGCGGTCAGGAATGGCGATTTTGAAGATGGTTATTTGGGAGCAGGTGGCGCAACCGATTTTTATAGTGACTTTACATTTGGCGGTTCGCAGTTTAGCGGAACAGGTGCAGGAACTTGTGGTTGTTGTCAATATGGAATGGGTGACCAGTATGCTGTAGCGAAAGCTGAAAACTTTACTTGTGCAGGAACTAATTTTACAAATAATACTTATTGGGGCATTTCCTACGGAGGAGATGTGAACTTTAATGATCATACTACCGCAGCTGGTGACGGATATGCATTATTAGTTGATTTAAATAGTAAAACGACTAGTCAAAAAACGGGAGGTAAGCCAATTGCATGGGAGCAAACGGTTAATATATATCCTAGTCAGAATTACTGGTTTTCTGCTTATGTAGCTAATTTTAGTACCGGAACAGCTCCAGTTATGCAGGTAACTGTTATTCCAGAATTAGCTGGAGTGCAAGATCTAGCGAATAAAATTATTTTACCGGCAACAGGAACTCCTGCTGGATTGATGAATTGGACTCAAATGACAGCGCAGTGGACTCCAGTTGGAATCTATGATAAAGTGACTTTAAGTTTTGAATTTGTTAACACAGGTGGAGGTTCTTCTGGGTTAGATGTTGCAATTGATGATATTTCATTCATAAATTCATGTCAAAATTTTGCATCTCAAAACAAACCGACTTTAAATGCGGACACCGTAAATCTATGTTCAACAGCTGGCATAGCTAATTTAATTGCTACCTATCCATCATCAGGTAATGAAACATATGCTTGGTTCGATGGAACTTCTAATCCTCAGACTACTATTGCTGGGGTAACAGGTCTTACTCATTCAGTAACTAATCCTGGTACCTATAGAATATGTGTTCAAGATCCTGATAATTCTTGTGCTACTAATGATGTTGTAGTTGTGATGAAAGGCATGACATTAAGTTTGCCAGATGTAGTATTATGTAGTCCAGTAACTGCTGCTATTAATGTTGCTGCTAGCCTAACTCCAACTGGAGCATACACAAAAAATTATGTTTGGACAGTGCCAGGAGGTGAGACGGATCCAGGAAATTCGGGAACAGCTAACTTTACTACTGCCGGAAATTATTCAGTTTCGGTGACAAACCCATCCACTAGTGGGTGCTCAGTAACTGAAAACTTTACCATTACTTCAACATTACCAGTTGCTCCTACGAATTTAAATTATTGTAGCGGTGGTGGTGTTCAAACTACTTTGACTGTTGGTGATGGAAAATCATACTTGTGGTCCACTAGTAACACTTTGAGTCCGGCAATCGGTACAGGAACTTCTGTTCCTTGGACTCCAGCTGGAGGAACAACCGGTAACCAAACCTTGTACATTCAAAATTCTAATACATCTCCACTAGGCACCACTGTAACACAGGGTGTTAGTTGGTATGCTGTAGCTGCAACACAAACTATCACAGTTACACAAACAGTATTGCTATCAAGTGTTACAGCAACTTTCCCTAACTACGCTGTTGGTATTGCTGAACAATTGACCGTAGGAGGAACCATCGTTAATTTTACTTCTGCCGCAACGTCAACTATTGCAATCAACAAATTATTGACACCTGGAACCTACACAATTAGCCTGTCTTCGGGTAACGGTGTAATGACTGTTGCAAACCCTTCTGGAACAATAGCGGGGTATGTTTCTGTTACAGGTGGCGCAACAGGATCTTTTAATAATTTTGTTTTTGAAACATCACAAGCTTGTGATCCTGTAGCAGTTATTGTGAAAGATTCAGTTTGCTGCACCCAGCTATCTCCCACAGCGACTCAAGACCAAACGGAAGTTTGTGTAGGAACGGCAGTTACTTTAACAGCCACCCCTGATGGCGCAACAACAGGCCCTATTACTTACCAATGGTA
>Ga0115000_10000879_pt1 | contig 27417 bp, 18 predicted proteins | sample ArcticOcean_MG_C_6_FD_89690 | JGI IMG/M metagenome (GOLD analysis project Ga0115000, IMG submission 89690) | Marine microbial communities from western Arctic Ocean - ArcticOcean_MG_CB8_128 | ecosystem: Environmental > Aquatic > Marine > Oceanic | place: Arctic Ocean: Canada Basin | collected... | reverse complement strand
CACACTTTCCAAGCGTGCGCCTTCAACCACTCGGCCATCTCTCCAGCTAAGTTTCTTTATTTATTTTTAAAACACCAATAAATGCTTCTTGAGGAATTTCTACTCTACCAAATTGCTTAGATCTAGCTTTCCCTTTCTTTTGTTTCTTAAGCAATTTTTTCTTTCTATCTCCTGCTCCACCACCATGTATTTTTGTAAGAACATCTTTAGAAAATCCTTTTATTGATTCTCTTGCTACTATTTTGCCGCCTATAGCTGCTTGAATTGGAATCATAAAATTATGTCTTGGAATAAGATCTTTTAATTTTTCACAAACTTGCCTTCCGGTTGTTTGTGCAAAATCTTTATGAATTATCATTGCTAAAGCATCAACTGGTTCTGTGTTCACCAGAATTCCTAGTTTAACCAAATCACCTTCTTTGTGACCTGTTATTTCATAATCAAAGCTAGCATACCCACTTGAAACTGATTTTAATTTATCATTAAAATCAAAAACAACTTCGTTTAAAGGAAGATCATATGATAAAATAGCTCTGTTTCCTGAATAACTAAGATTTGTTTGCACTCCTCTTTTATTTTGACAAATTTTTATTATTGGACCCAAATATTCATCTGGTGTAATGATGGTTGCCTTGATCCATGGCTCTTCTATTTTTAGAATTTGCGTGGGGTCAGGCATATGAGATGGATTTTGTAAATCAATGACTTCACCTTTAATTTTATAAACTTTATAAATAACACCAGGGGTAGTGGTGATTAAATTAACGCCGAACTCTCTTTCAAGTCTTTCAGTAATAATTTCCAAGTGTAATAAACCAAGAAATCCACATCTAAAACCTAAGCCTAATGCGCTAGAAGATTCTGCATCATAAGAGAAGCTTGAATCATTTAATTTTAATTTTCCTAACCCGTCTTTTAACTTTTGGTATTCAGAACTATCTACTGGAAACATTCCACAAAAAACTACTGGCTTGCTAGGTTTAAACCCTGGCAAGGCGTCTACAATAGGATTGGAGGCATCGCATATTGTATCTCCAACCTTTGTTTCGGATAAAGTTTTGATACCTGCAATTATAAAACCTATTTCTCCTGAATTTAATTCATCTATATCTGTGGGTTTAGGTGTAAAAACACCCACTTTTTCTATAAAGTATTCCTGATCGTTGGACATTAATTTAATTTTCATATTCTTTTTTATTTTTCCATTAATAACTCTAACTAAAATAACTACACCTAGATAGGTGTCATACCAACTATCAACTAGTAATGATTTTAATTTGTCCGACGCCTTTCCTTTTGGTGATGGTAAAATTTTTATAATTGATTCTAAAATTTCATCAACACCTTCGCCAGTTTTCCCTGAACAACTAATTGCATTTGATGTGTCTATACCTATTACGTCTTCAATTTCTTTTTTAGTTTTTTCAATATCTGATGCTGTTAGATCTATCTTATTTAAAATTGGTATAACTTCATGGTTAATTTCTAGCGCTTGATAAACATTGGCTAAAGTTTGTGCTTCAACTCCTTGTGTACTATCAACTATTAATAAAGATCCTTCACATGCTGATAATGAACGACTAACTTCATATCCAAAATCAACATGACCTGGCGTATCAATTATATTTAAAATATAATCTTTTCCATCTTTAGCTTTATACTTTAACTTTACAGTTTGAGCTTTAATGGTAATGCCCCTTTCTCTTTCTATGTCCATAGAGTCGAGCACTTGAGATTTCATTTCTCTATCAGTTAATCCTCCGCATTTATGAATTATTCGGTCTGCTATTGTTGATTTCCCATGATCAATGTGTGCAATTATTGAGAAATTACGTATTCTTTCTATATCAGACATTAAGATCTTAAAGTTGCACCAGTTATATTTTGAACTGTAGATATAATTTTTTTACTTATTTCCTCTATATCTTTTTCACTTAAAGTTCTATTTTTTGGTTCAAGTGTTACATTGAACGCAATAGATTTTTTTCCACTTTTGATATTATCGCCTTGATAAACATCAAAAATTTTTACAAATTTAATTAATTCTTTATCAATATCTTTTACCAATTGGATAATTTCACCAGAACTATATTTATCTTCTATTACAAATGCAAAATCTCTAACTACTTTTGGATAATCTGAAATAACAAATTGCGGTTTAGTTTCTCTAACTTTTTTTCTTGGTGTCGGTATATTGTCAAAAAATATTTCAAAACCTAGTATAGTTTCAACTCTCAAATCCAATTTTTTTATAATTGACGGATGTATTTCACCAAAATATGCTAATTTTGGACCATCAATAGATCCTAGTGACATTAATCCCGATCTGCCTGGGTGGTACCATTTTTTTACTTCGTTGCTAATTACAATTTGTGAAATATCTATACCAATTTCAGCTAAGGTTCTTAAAGCATCATTCTTTATATCAAAAACATCAAAGTTTCTTTCTTTTTCTATCCAATTTTTTCTAGAATATTTTCCAGTTTTAATTGCACAAACCATTGTTGATTGTTCTCCAGGTTTTTTTCCTCTGAAAACTGGACCAATTTCAAATAACATTAAGTCCTCAAAATTTCTATGTATATTTTTCTTTGCACTAACCATTAAATTAGAAAAAAGTGAAGATCTCATGACATTTAAATCGCTAGATATTGGATTTGATAATTTAATCTCTTCCTTTAATTCAGTAAAAAGATTGTCTACTTTTGAATCAGTAAAAGACCACGTAATAGCTTCTATAAAACCTTTTGAAGCAACTGCTCTTTGAGTAAAATGGAAAAGTTTTTGCTTTTGATTTAATGTTTCTTTAATGTTTTCTTTTTCTGGATTAATTAAAGGTATCTTATTATATCCTTTAATTCTCACTAACTCTTCTACAAGATCTATATCTTCTTTAAGATCAGGCCTCCATGTGGGAGGCAAAACTTTAATACTTTTTTTTCCTATTTTTAAATCACAACCGAGTGATGCTAATATTTTTTTAGTTTCTAAAATTGTTATGGGAAAACCAATAACATTTAAAAATTTTTCATAATCAAGATCAATTATTTTTTTACTATCTTTTAACTTTCCTACGATTGATAATTTACTTGCTTCTCCCCCACAAATATCTAAAACCATACACATTGCTAATTCTAAACCTATTTTAACAGAATTTGGATCTACACCTCTTTCAAATCTGTATTTAGCATCAGTATCAATATTTAATCTTTTTGCATTTTTTCGAATTTCTTTGGGATAAAAAAAAGCTGATTCTAACAAAATATTTTTAGTTGAAAGCTCTGTGGCAGATCTATTTCCTCCAATAATTCCACCAAGACCCAATACTCCTAATTTATCAGTAATTGCGCACATACCTTCATCAAGAAGATATTTTTTATTATCTAAAGCTTCAAATGACTCACCTTTTTTAGAATTTCTGACAATGATTTCTTTATTTATTTTATCAGCATCATACGCATGCAAAGGTCTGTTTAAATCAAACATAATATAATTTGTTATATCTACTAGTGCTGAAATAGGTTTTAAACCTAAAGACATAATTTTATTTTTTAACCAATCAGGGCTCACTTTATTTTGGACATTTTTTATATATATACTTCCAAAAATTCCACAGCTTTGCTTGTTTTCTTTGCTGATTGAAACTTTAATAGGTTGTTTAAATTTTTGGTTTATTCTAATTGGTGGTTGTTTTTTTAATTGCCCCAAACCAGATGCTGCTAAATCTCTAGCTATACCTCTGATCCCCAAACAATCTGGTCGATTTGGTGTTACCGATATATCTATAATTTGTTCTCCTTTACTTTTAAAATATTTTTTTCCTATATCTTTTTCTTTTTTCTTTAGTTCAATAATTCCAGCTTTATCTGAGGATTGTTCAAGCTCACTTCCGGAACAAAGCATTCCAAATGACTCTACTCCTCTAATTTTTGCTACCTTAAGTTTAATTTTTGTTTTGGGAATTTCTGAACCTGGAGGGGCATAAACTGTAAATAATCCATCTTTGGCGTTTTGAGCTCCACAAACAACCTTTACTAAATCTCCTTTACCAACATCAACATCACACAATTTTAATTTATCTGCATTTGGATGTTTTTGTGATTTAACAATTTTACAGATAATAAAATTATCTAATTCATTTTTTGGTGGCTTTACACTTTCTACTTCAAGGCCAATTTCGGTCAAACGCTCAACAACTTGATTTAGATTTGCTTTAGTACTTAAATGATTTTTTAACCAAGAAAGAGTAATTATCATCTACTCAAACCTCTATAATTCATTGGTACATCTAATGGATCAAAACCATAGAACTCTAACCATCTAATGTCACTTTCAAAAAAAGCTCGCAGATCGTTGATGCCATATTTCAACATTGCCAATCGATCTATACCAACACCAAATGCATATCCTTGATACTGTTTAGGATTTACTTTTGCATTTTTGAGAACGTTGGGGTGCACCATTCCACAGCCAAGGATCTCTAACCATTTATCCCCTTCCCCAATTTTAATTTTTCCATCTTCAATTTTATAACCAATATCAACTTCTGCTGAAGGTTCGGTAAAAGGAAAATGACTTGGTCTAAATCTTATTTTAACTTTATCAACTTCAAAAAATTTTTTTACAAAATAATATAAACACCCTTTTAGGTGTCCCATATTTATATTTTTATCAATGTGTAGTCCTTCTAATTGATGAAACATAGGTGAGTGCGTTTGGTCGCTATCACATCTATAAGTTCTACCAGGTGCAATTATTTTAAATGGGGGTTTACTTTTTATCATAGTTCTTATCTGAACTGGAGAAGTATGTGTTCTTAAAAGTAACTCTTTCGAATCGTCAAGATAAAAAGTATCATGCATATCTCTTGCTGGGTGTTCTTCGGGTGTATTTAATGCTGAAAAATTATAGTACTCATTTTCTATATCTGGTCCCTCTTCAACAGAAAAACCAATTTCAGAAAAAATAGATGTAACTTCATCAATAACTTGAGAAACAGGGTGAATTTTTCCAGAGAAAAAAGTTCTTCCAGGTAAAGTTATATCTATTTTTTCATTTTGAAGTTTTTTATTAATTTCTAATTGATCAAATTCAATAACTTTTTTTTCTAAGATTTCTGTTACTTTGATTTTGAGATCATTAAGTTTGGAGGCATATTCTTTTTTTTGACTTTGTTCTAAACTTCCAATTTTTTTAAAAAGCCCAGTTAAGATACCTTTTTTCCCAAAAACTTCTGTTTTAACTAAATCTAGTGAATTTCTATCTTTAATATTTTTTAACTTACTTAAAATATCATTTTCAACTTGAACAAAATTTTCCATATAAAAACCTTTTTATTGATTCTTTGCTTTAATGAAGATAATAGAATTACCCTTATTAGTTAAGGGAGGATTGTACTTTTTTTACGATAGATTTAAACGCCTCTGGGTTGTTATAGGCTATATCAGCCAATACTTTTCTATCTAGCTTAATTCCTGACTTATTTAATCCATTTATAAACTTAGAATAAGTAATACCTTCTGCTCTTACACCTGCATTTATTCTTTGTATCCAGAGTGACCTAAATTCTCTTTTTTTAGCTTTTCTATCTCTGTAAGCATACTGCATTGCTTTTTCTAAAGCTTGCTTTGCAATACGTATTGTATTTTTTCTTCTTCCGTATTGTCCTTTAACTTGTTTTAAAACTTTTTTATGTCTTGCGTGGCTAGTTACACCTCTTTTTACTCTTGCCATATTATCCTCTCAAATTGTAAGGCATATATGACTTTACAATTTTTGTATCTTGTTTTGACATGATAGTTGTACCTCTTTGTTTTCTTATTTGCGAATTAGTTCTTTTAATCATCCCATGCCGTTTATTGGCTTGAGGCATTTTTATTTTACCTTTAGCGGTTAATCTAAATCTTTTTTTGGCAGAACTTTTAGTTTTTAATTTTGGCATAAAATCAAAGCAGTTTATACAAATATTATATTTGATTTACAATATAATTATATTTTTACTTAGGCTGTATTATCATAATGATTTGTCTTCCCTCAAACTTGGGATATACCTCAACTTTTCCAAACGTAGTTGTATCAGCTATTATCCTACTCATTAGCTCTCTTCCCAAATTTGTGTGCTGCATCTCTCTACCTTTGAATTTTACAGTAAATTTTACTTTATCTCCTTTTTCTAGAAATTTATTAGCATTCTTTATTTTAAAATTATAATCATGAGTATCTGTGCCAGGTCTAAGTTTAATTTCTTTTAAATTAACTATTTTTTGTTTTTTTTTAGCTTTATTTGTTTTTTTTTGTAAGTCATATCTGTACTTTCCGATTTCAGTTATTTTACATACCGGGGGTTTTGCATTTGGAGAAATTTCAATTAAATCTAATCCTTCTTCTTTTGCCATTTCAACGGCCTCTTTAATAGAAAACGTTCCTAAATTTCTTTTGTCACTACTTATAACTTGAACTTCATGTGCTCGAATTCTATCGTTTGTCCTGGGACCTTTGGGTCTCGTGGTTCTTTGAAAATAATTTTTTTTATTTAATCCCACTTAGTTTATTAAAAATTTGCTATTTTGAGATATTTTTTTTATTGCCTGGTCAAGTGGAAGAGTTTCTTGCTTGTCTGTTCCCAATTTTCTTATTGTCACACTTTTCTCTTCCATTTCTTTTTTTCCACAAATTAAAAGAAGTGGTACTTTAGATAGTGAATGTTCTCTTATTTTATAACTTATTTTATGATTTTTTAAATCCACATCGGTATTTATACCTGCTTTTGTACTTTCTTCAAATATATTTTTTGCATAGCTATCGAATTCTGTTGCAATTGGAAGAACTACTGCTTGTAAAGGAGCAAGCCATAAAGGCAGTTTCCCCGCATAATGTTCAATTAAAATTCCAATAAATCTTTCTAGGGAACCAAATAAAGCTCTGTGAAGCATCACTGGAATTTTTTTTGTTCCATCGCTAGCAATATAAGAAGCTCCAAGTCTTTCTGGAAGATTTAAATCAACTTGCAAAGTTCCACATTGCCAATCTCTACCAATGGCATCTCTTAATACAAATTCTATTTTTGGTCCATAAAATGCTCCTTCACCTTTATTAATTTCATATTTTAGTTTTGATTTTTTAACAGCTTCTAGCAGAGCGTTTTCTGATTTATCCCAAATTTTATCATCTCCAACCCGTGCCGCAGGTCTATCAGAATATTTTAATAGTACATTTTGAAAACCTAAGTCTTTATAAATTTCGAGTATTAAGTTTGTTACAATTAAACATTCTTGTGTAATCTGTTCTTCTGTACAAAATATGTGAGCATCATCTTGTGTAAAAGCTCTTACTCTCAACAAGCCGTGTAGCGCTCCTGAAGGTTCATACCTATGAACTTTCCCAAACTCAGATAATTTAAGAGGAAGATCTCTATAACTTTTTAAACCCTGATTAAATACCTGTATACATCCTGGGCAATTCATTGGTTTTATTGCAAAAGTTTTTTTGTCTGGAGTATTCGAAGTGTACATATGCTTACCAAATTTTTCCCAATGGCCTGATTTTTCCCATAATGACTTATCTAGAATCTCTGGTGTATTAATTTCTTTATAGCCTGCATTTTTTTGCTTTAATCTCATATAATTAATAAGAGTTTGAAATAAAGTCCAACCCTTATGATGCCAAAATACTGCACCTGGACTTTCTTCGCGAAAATGAAACAAATCCATCTCTTTACCGAGTTTTCTATGATCTCTCTTTTCTGCCTCTTCTAGTCTTAAAATATATTCATCTAATTCATTTTTATTACGCCAACATGTTCCATATATTCTTTGCAACATTTCATTTTTTGAGTCTCCTCTCCAATAAGCGCCGGAGACTTTGGTAAGTTTAAATGCTTTTCCAATTTTTCCTGTTGAGGAAAGATGCGGACCTCTGCACAAATCGTACCATTTTCCATGATAATAAACTGACACTTCCTCATTTTCTGGAATATCTTTAATTATTTCTGCTTTATAAAATTCCCCTATTTTCTTAAAATGCTCAATTGCTTCATTTCTCTTCCATACTGCTCTTTTAGTAATTTCATTACGGTCAACTATTTCTTTCATTTTTTTTTCTATTTTTTTCAAATCTTCATCCGTAAAAGGTTCTTTTCTAGAAAAATCATAATAAAAACCATTTTCTATTACAGGTCCGATTGTTACTTGTGTTTTGGGAAATATTTCTTGTACTGCCATTGCTAATAAATGAGCAGCATCATGTCTAATAACTTCTAGACCTTCCTTATCTTTTGGTGTTATTATTTTAACTTGAACATCGCGATCAATAGAATAGCTTAAATCTTTAAGCACACCATCTACACTCATAACGCAGGCCTCTTTTGCGAGAGATGAGCTTATTTTTTTTGCTATTTCGAAACCATCTATATTTTTTTTGAATGGGATTTTTTTACCATCCATTAGTTTTATATCTGGCATGAATTATATTAATCCTATCAATTTTTTATATTCCGTAAAGGTCGTATGACACATTTTATCAACATCAAATTTTTTAATAACATTTTTTCTTCCTTCATGGCCAATAGATTTTAATGAATTATAGTCCTTTTGCATAATATTATGTATCAAGTCAGCTAATGCATTAAAATCATCACTTTTATAAAAAAAACCTGTTTTATTTTTTACTATAGTTTCTATTGAACCTCCAATATCACTTGCAACTATTGGAACTTCCATTGCCTGGGCTTCAACCGAAACTCTTCCAAAAGCTTCTGGCTCAACTGAACATGAACAAACTAAATTGGCAATCCTATAAGAAATTGGCATTTCTTCGCAGTGCTCAATAAATTGAATTATTTTATTTAATCTATGGCGTTGGACTAAATCTATAAGTTGTTTTTTATATACATTTCTTCCTTGGTCACTTCCAAGTATGATTCCAGTAAAAGACTGCACATTTTCTTTTGTGTAAAGCTGTTTTAAGGCTTCAATAAATATTTTCTGACCTTTCCATGATGTAAGTCTTCCTGGCAGTAAAATAATAAATCTATTTCTATCAACATTATTTTTTTTTAAAAATTTTTCTATTTTTGAAGGAACAATTTTTTTTGGATCAAAGTAATTTAAATTTATACCTCTAAAAATTACTAATAGCTTTTTATTTTTTTTTAAAAAAAAATTACTATAATTATCATTAATGTGAGAAAAAATGAAATTAGATCCAGCAATAACTAAATTCGATCTAACCATAACAGAGTTATAAAATTTTTTAAGTTTATTATTAAAATTATAAGTCCCATGAAATGTCGTAACAAATTTTCTCGCAGTAATTTTTGTAGCAATTAAACATGACCAAGCAGGGGCTCTACTTCTTGCATGGACAATATTTATATTATAGATCAATATTATTAATGAAATTAACACTGAATTAATTAAAATTAAAAGAGGATTTTTTGAATGCACTGGAAGTTTAAACACTTTTACTTTTTTTTTATCAATAAATTTGAGTAAATCCCCACCACTAGTAATAATAAAAGATCTACAATTTTTTTCAGCCAAATAATGTGCCAGATCATAACAACCTGTTTCGGCACCTCCATAACCCAGTGTAGGTATAACCTGTAAAACTTTTATTTTGTTTTTCATATGTTTTGAAATACTATAATATGCTAATGAGTTACAAAAAATCGAAAGATTTTTCAATTTTTAAAAAAAAAAAAATCAAATATTTGTTATTAAACCACAAAAGTCAAATAACTGTGGTTTTTTTTCACGGTTTTATGTCAGATATGACTGGGGAAAAACCTAAACAAATTCAAAAATTTTGCAGAAGAAATAAAATTAATTTTCTTAAATTTGAGTATTCTGGACACGGTAAATCATCAGGTAAATTTATAAACGGAAATATATCTCAATGGACCAATGAAGCAAAAAAACTAATTAAAGCTAAAGCTAAAAATAAATTAATTTTTGTTGGTTCAAGTATGGGAAGTTGGATAGCACTAAACTTAATAAAATATTTTAAAACAAAAATCAAAGGATTTGTTGGAATAGCTTCTGCTCCAGATTTTCTTGAAGAGTTAATGTGGAAAAAATTTAATAAAAAAATTAAAAAAACAATTATTAATAACAAAGTTTATAATTTGAAAAATGATAATTTTATTTATCCAATTACTAAACAATTAATATTTGATGGAAAAAAAAATAAAATATTAAATAAAAAAATAGATAATAAAATAGATGTAGTTTTATTTCATGGTTTAAAGGATAATACTGTTCCTTTAAAATTTTCTATTAAAACATTAAAAATTTTTATAAATGCCAAAAAAAAATTGATTAAAATAAAGAACGGTGACCATAGACTTTCAAGAAAAAGCGATTTAAAAAAAATCACTAATGAATTAAAATTATTAATACTTGATATAAAAAATTTTAATTAAATTTAAATGGCAACTAAAATTTTTGTTTTTATGCTTATGGGATTTGATAGTTTGCCCAGCATTTCTTTGGGGCAAACCTGTTTAAAGTTTTGGAGTTCATTGTCAAAATTATTTAATATTTTTTTTGCTACTTGAGATTTTGTTGCGCTGAAATGTTGTTGAACTAAATCTTTTAAATAATTAATCCAATATTCTGTTTCAGGTTCTTGCCATATTACAGAATCAGAATTAACATAATTTTCAAATTCTTTATTTAAATCATAAACAAAAGCCATTCCACCTGTCATTCCAGCACCAAAATTATCCCCTACTTTTCCAAGTATAACTACAATTCCTCCTGTCATATATTCACAACCATTTGAATCACATCCCTCTACGACTGCTTGTGCGCCAGAATTTCTAACTGCAAATCTTTCTCCTGATTGACCGGCAGCAAAAAGTTTTCCTGATGTAGCACCATACAGAACAGTATTTCCAATTATTGTATTTTCGTTACTCACTAAATTGCTCTCTTGTGGAGGTTTAATTGCTATTGTTGCGCCAGACAATCCTTTTCCTACATAGTCATTTGCGTCACCAGTAATATTTAATTTTAGACCTTTTATTCCAAAAGCTCCAAGAGATTGGCCGGCTGTACCCGTTAGGTTGATATTAATAGAATTTTCTTTAATTTTATTTTTGCCAAATTCCTTATAAATATAATGTGATAGTCTAGTTCCAAGAGCTCTATCTACATTTTTTATTTTATAATCAAAAACAATATTATCACTTTTTCCAATTTTATTTTTTATATCTTCATAAATCTTTTCATCTAGATTTGGCGAAATCCTATTTATTAAATTTGGCAAACTGTACCTTTTGTTTTCGCCGGGGTCTGCCTGAACTAGTAACGGGCTCAGATCTAAATCGTCTAAATTTGAAGTTCCTCTACTTACTTGCTTTAACAGATCGTTTCTACCAATAATATCATTCAAACTTTTAAATCCCAGTTTTGCTAAAATTTCTCTAACTTCTTCAGCTATGAATGTAAAAAGATTTACAACTTTTTCTGGTGTGCCTGTAAATTTTGCTCTTAAATTTTCATCTTGCGTACAAACTCCTACTGGACATGTATTAGAATGACATTGTCGAACCATTATACATCCCATGGCTACTAAAGAAGTAGTTCCAATTCCAAATTCCTCAGCACCCATCATTGCAGCTATAACTACATCTCTACCAGTTTTTATTCCTCCATCTGTTCTAAGAGTAATTTTATGTCTTAATTTATTTAAAGTTAAAATTTGATTTACTTCACTGAGACCCATTTCCCAGGGTACCCCAACAAACTTTACGCTAGTTTGAGGACTAGCCCCCGTACCTCCGGAATGTCCTGAAATTAAAATAACGTCAGCATTTGCTTTGGCAACTCCGGCAGCAATAGTTCCAACGCCGCTTGATGCTACTAATTTAACACCAACTCTCGCTTTAGGGTTAGATTGTTTAAGATCATAAATAAGCTGTGCCAAATCTTCTATAGAATAAATATCATGATGTGGGGGTGGTGAAATTAGTGTTACTCCCGGAGTTGAATGTCGTAGTTTTGCAATTTCATTAGATACTTTGAAGCCTGGTAACTGACCTCCCTCTCCTGGTTTTGCTCCTTGAGATATTTTTATTTCTATTTCATCACAATTATTTAAATATTCAATAGTCACACCAAATCTTGCTGAGGCTACCTGTTTAATTTTTGAATTTGAACTGTCGCCATTTTCCTTTTTAACAAATCTACTAGAATCTTCTCCTCCTTCGCCACTACAAGAAGAAGCTCCAATTCGATTCATTGCTATAGCTAAAGTTTCGTGTGCTTCGGCAGATAGAGAACCATGGGACATACTTCCACTACCAAATCTTTTTCTTAATTCATTAACAGATTCAACTTCTGTTATGTCAACTGCTTTTCTTAAATTTTTAAAATCCAATAGATCTCTTAAATTTATTATTGGCAAATCATATATAGCTTGCGCATATTTTTTATACACCTCATATGATTTAGTAGTAACTGCATTTTGCAGCATATGGATCAAATTACCCTGGTATTGATGAGTTTCACCACTTTTTCTATATTTGTAAATTCCACCAATCGGAAGAATTGTAATATTTTTTAGAAAAGCTTTTTTATGTAAGTCTTTTATTTTTTTTTCTATACCTGAAATTCCTATGCCGGAAATTCTTGATATCATTTCTGGAAAATACTCTGCAACTAAGGATCTGCTTAATCCAACAGCTTCAAAATTGCATCCTCCCCTATAAGAGCTTAAAACAGAAATGCCCATTTTAGACATTATTTTAAGCAAACCATTGTCTATTGATTTTACATATCTTTTAACACATTCTTCAAAACTGATTCCCTCAAATAATTTTTTTTTATATCGTTGATAAATAGAATCTAAAGCTATGTAGGGATTAACAGTTGTGGCTCCAACGCCTAAAAGTACAGCAAATGAATGGGTATCCAAAACCTCGCTTGTCTGAACATTGATTGAAGCAAAACCTCTTAATCCTAAGTTAGTCAGATGTGAATTTATTGCTCCAATTGCAAGTGACATTGGTATAGATGCTTTTGTTTTATTAACTTCTTTGTCACTTAAAATTAAATGTCTAGCTCCTTCACGAACTGCAATTTCTGCTTCTGTGCGTAATTCATCTAACCTATTTTTTAAATTTTTATTAATATCAAAAGTAGAATTTAAAAACCTAATATTATCTTTAAAAAAATCTGTAAACTTTTTAAACTGGGCATTTGATAGAACTGGACTTTCTAGAACATAAATATTTTCTTCGGTTAAATTTTCAAAATCAAGAATATTACCAGTATTTCCAAAACGGGTTTTTAAACTCATCACTTCATTTTCGCGAAGAGAATCGATGGGAGGGTTTGTTACTTGAGAAAAGTTTTGTCTAAAAAAATGTGCTAATGGTCTATATTGATCCGATAGTACAGCTATAGGTGTATCATCTCCCATAGACCCAATTGCTTCTTTCATGTCTTCGACCATAGGATGTAGAATAAGTTCTAAATCTTCAATATTAACTCCAGCTAAAAACTGTCTACGTCTTAACTCGTCATTTTCATAAAAAAATATTTCTTTTGTGGTAGAAAATTTTTTATCTAAATCTAATATTTGTTTATTATATTTTTTATAGTCCTTAGAAATTTTATTTTTTAAACTTTTGCTGTCATACACTTGACCTTTATCAAGGTCTACAGCAATAGCTTGTCCGGGTCCTAGACGTCCCTTAAAAATAATTTTATCATTCGAAAAATCTATCATTCCAGTTTCTGATCCCGCAAATAAAAGTTTATCAGAGGTTACTGTGTATCTAAGAGGTCTCAAACCATTTCTATCCTGTGCTGCGATAATCCATTTTCCATCAGTTGCAGCAATAGCTGCAGGTCCATCCCAAGGCTCGATTGTACTATTTAAAAAATTAAATAATTGCTGATGTGGTTTTGAAACAGTTTTTCTTCTTTTTGACCATGCGTCAGGTATCAACATAAGTTTTGCAAGTGGAACAGATTTTCCCGACCTGACAAGTAGCTCAAATACATTGTCTAAGGCAGCCGAGTCTGAATTGCCTGTCACAATAACTGGTTTTAAAAATTCTATATTCTTAAAAAGCTTGCTGCTCATATCTTGTTCATGGATTCTCATCCAATTTATATTTCCTTTAATTGTGTTGATTTCTCCATTGTGAGCTAATGTTCTAAAAGGTTGCGCCAAATCCCAACTAGGAAAAGTATTTGTGGAATATCTTTGATGAAAAATTGCAAATCTTGAAATAAAACGACTATCTGTCAAATCTGGATAAAAATCTGATAAAGCTTCAGCTAAAAACATCCCTTTGTAAATAATAGATCTAGAGCTAAATGAACATATGTAAAAATCTTTTAATTTTAAAAGATTAGATTGTTTTTCAATTTTTTTTCTAATTACAAATAAATCTCTTTCAAGCTCATCGTCATTTAAATTCTTATTATTTGACTTGAAAATTACTTGAACAATTTCAGGCCTATTACTTTCAGCTTTATCGCCTAAAACTTTTGTATTTACAGGCACTTGCCTCCATCTATAAATATAATAGTTTTTATCTAAAAGTTCGTTTTCTACTATAGTTTTACACTTTTCCTGTGATGAATAATCATTTCTTGGTAAAAAAATCATACCAACACAAATTGTTCCACCTTCATGTCGTCGTCCAGCATTTTTAATTCGTTCAATAAAAAAATCTGTTGGAATTTCAATGTGAATTCCCGCTCCGTCACCAGTCTTTCCATCAGCATCGACAGCGCCACGGTGCCAGACTGCTTTTAAAGCATGTATACCAAGCTCTACAACCTTTCTTGATTTTTTTCCTTCAGTTGACGCAATAAAGCCAACTCCACAAGCATCATGCTCTTGATTGGGATTATAAACATTGCCTTTAATTAATTTTTTTAAATTTTTTTTGTACAATTTCATTTTTATGCTGCTATCGTTTTATTTAATTTCTTGAGTTGTAAATAACTTTGGATTGATTTTGCAACATCTCTTCCATCTTTAATTGCCCACACAACTAATGATGCTCCTCTTACTATATCACCAGCTGCAAAAATGCCTTTAATATTTGTTTCCATTGATTTTAAATTAATTTTTATGGTTCCCCACTTAGAAACTAAAAGTTCTGGATGATTAAATAATTTTGGCAAATTTTCAGGGTCAAAACCTAGTGCTTTTATAACCATATCAGCATCGATATCATAATCAGAGTTCAAAATTGGCTCAGGTTTTTTTCTACCAGAAGAATCTGCTATTCCAAGTTTCATTTTTTCTACAACTACTGATGAAACTTTTTCTTCGCCTTTAAATTTTTTTGGGTTTGATAACCAAATAAATTTGACTCCTTCTTCTTCTGCATTAGAAACTTCTCTGGCAGAGCCTGGCATATTTTCTTTATCTCTTCTATAAAGACATTTTACTGATTTTGCATTCTGTCTAATTGCAGTTCTCACACAATCCATTGCGGTATCTCCTCCTCCAATCACAACTATATTTTTATTTTGTGCATTAAGAATTCCATTATCAAATTTTTCAACTTTATCTCCTAAACCTTTTCTATTAGACGCTATTAAAAAATCCATTGCAGGAAAAATATTTTTTAAGTTAGATCCTATTAAATTAATTTCCCTAGGTTTATATACTCCAGTAGCTATTAGAACAGCATCATGTTCTTTTTTCAATTCATCGAGGGTTAGATTTTTGCCAATTTCAAATTTTTGTTTGAATTCTATTCCACTTTCTTTTAATAAATTTGTTCTTCTTTGAACGACAAATTTTTCTAATTTAAAATTAGGTATTCCGTATATTAGCAGTCCGCCTGCTCTATCGTATCGGTCATAAATTGTTATTTTATAACCAAACTTTCTTAATTCTTCTGCACAAGCTAGTCCTGCTGGACCGCTTCCAATAATTCCTACAGATTGATCTATTTCTTTTTCAACTTTAATTGGTTTAATCCAACCTTTTTCCCATGCAGTATCAGTGATATACTTTTCTACTGAGCCAATGGTAACTGTCCCGTGTCCCGATTTTTCAATTACACAGTTTCCTTCACACAAACGATCTTGTGGACATATTCGACCACATATTTCTGGCATATTATTTGTGCTGTGAGCTAATTTACTTGCTTCTTCAAGTCTATCTTCTGCAGCAAGCTTTAACCAATCGGGAATATTATTATGTAATGGGCAATGAATTTGACAAAATGGAACTCCACACTGAGAACATCTGCTAGATTGTTCTTTGGCTTTTGCATCAATAAATTGATCGTAAATTTCTTTAAAATCTTCTATCCTGTTTGTTGTTTCTCTTTTGTTAGGATTTTGTTGATTCAGATCTATAAATCTGAGCATTTTTTTGGTCATATTTTTTCTGTGCCTGTTATTTTTATATCAATACAATTGAGGTTAAAAGCGAATTTAGGACAGTTAAATTGACCTATATGTGAAAAAATCCAGCAAAGTAGTGTTTTATATTGCATAACAGCTATGCAATAATATTTTTATGCTCTCATCAATAGAAATATTAATTTTATCAGCTATTCAAGGTTTATCTGAATTCATACCAGTTAGTTCAGCTGCACACTTAGTTTTAATTTCAAAATATTACGCATTTGCTAATCAAAATTTACTAATAGATATTTGCTTACACCTAGGGTCGTTAATTGCTATCATACTATATTTCCGAAATGATTTATTTAATTTTGTAAAAAATAAATCTTTCTTAGCAAAAATACTTATTGGAACAATTCCAATTATACCGGTTGGCTATATTCTTTTTAAAACTGGAATGATAGATCAAATACGAAGTTTAGAAATTATTGCTTGGACGAGTTTAATATTTGGTATTCTTTTATATATTAGTGATAAATCAAAAATTGTTAAGAAAATTGATTCTAACTTTACTAATAAATCAGCTATTTTTATAGGGTTATTCCAAATACTTGCTTTGATACCGGGGGTCAGTAGATCGGGTATTACTATTACTGCGGCAAGAATGTTAGGTTTTAATAGATTTGAATCTGCAAAAATTTCATTCTTTTTAGCAATACCCGCTTTAAGTGCTGCCAGTTTTTTGGGAATATATAATATTTATCGAGTTGGAAGCGAAGAGCTTAACTTTTTAGCAATAATAGCCGTAATATTTTCAATTATCTTTTCCTATATAACAATTGCTTTTTTTTTAAACTTTATCAAAAAATTTAGCTTGAATGTATTTATAATTTATAGATTGATACTTTCTTTATTATTGCTCTATGTGGTTTATTTATAATTTTTTTCGTAGGTTGGTGCTAATTGTGAAAGCGCTACCCCACCAAGAATTAAACCACAACCAATAATATTTTCTAAACCTAAAATTTGACCTAAAATTATCCAAGCTGCTATTGCAGCGAAAACCCCTTCTAAAGAAAATATAATTGCAGCTGGAGCTGCTGAAATATTTTTTTGTGCATAAATTTGCAAAGTAAATGCAATTCCTCCTGATAGTGCGCCAGCATAAATTATTGAAATGTACTCATTTAATATATTTGCAATTGATATTGTTTCAAAAAATATTGCAAAAAATATTGAAAAGAAAGCTACTACTAATGCTTGCAACGCACCAAAAAATAAAGGTAAATCAAAGTTCTTAATAAATTTTCCAATAAATATTATGTGCAAACTCCAAAAAAGAGCACAAAGTATAACTAGACTATCTCCTTTTCTTATTGTTGTATCCGAAAAATTGCTTAAAAGATAAACACCAATAATACAAAACAAAACTGATGGCCAAATACTCCAGTGTAAAGATTTAGAATAAAATAGAAAAAGAATGATCGGCACCATAGGTACATAAAAAATTGTAAAAAAAGCTGCATTAGCTATATCTGTGTATAGTAAAGCTGCTTGTTGAACGTATGTGCCTAAAAACAAAAATGAACCTGTCCAAAAAAGCAAACTGTAAAATAATCTTTTATCTTTATTTATTTCTTTTGAAATTTTCTTTTTTTCAAAAAATAGTGCAAATGGAATTATAGAAATAAAACCAATAAAAAATCTTGTTCCGTTAAAAGTTAAAGGACCAATTTTATCCATTCCAGTGTCCTGAGCAATAAATGTTGTTCCCCAGATGAAAGTGCATAAAAAAGCACTAAATAATGACATATTTTTAGTCATAAATTTAGACTGCCAATCTGTAGGCAAAATCTTTACCTAGACTTTCTTTAAGATGTACGCAAAATCTTGCTCCTTCAGCACCATCAATAATTCTATGATCATATGAGAGTGATAAAGGTAGCATTATTCTACTCTCGTATTTATCTCCCATAAATACTTGTTTTCTTTCTGCTCTGCCAACGCCAAGAATAGCAACTTCTGGTTGGTTTATTATAGGAGTAAAAAAACTACCACCAATGCTTCCTAAACTTGAAATAGTCATTGAACCTCCAAAAAATTCTCTTTTAGCTATTTTTAATTCAGAAGAAAGTTTACTTACTCTTTTTAACTCTTTGCCAAGAGTCGTTATATCTTTTTGATCGGCATCTCTAATTTTTGGAACCATTAAACCATGGGGTGTATCCACTGCTATTCCAATATGATAATATTTTTTATATATAATTTTTTCATTTTCTAAATCTAATGACGCATTGAAGTTTGGGTAGACTTTGAGGGCTTTAACCACAGCTCTTATTATAAAAGCTAAAGGTGTAACTGAAATTTTTTCTCCAGTATATAAATCTTTCAGAGATTTTCTAAATGCGTCCATCTCTGTAATATCTGCTTCATCATGTTGTGTTACATGTGGAATTTCATTCCATGATTTTTGCAAATGCGGACCAGCAATTTTTTTTATTCTTGGTATATCTTGTGTATCGATTGTTCCAAATTCAGAATGATTGTACTCTTCTTTTATAAATTTTTTATTTTTTGGTGCTTCCTCTGAAAGAGATTTTTTAACAAATGTTTTTATATCATCTTCGTTAACTCTTCCTTCTCTTTGGGAGCCTTTTATTAAATGTAAGTCTGCGCCCAGTTCTCTTGCTAGTTTTCTAACTTTCGGACTTGCACTAACTATAGGTGATTTTTTTTCACTCATTCTTATAATAATGTTGGTATCAATTTGTCTTTATCTATTTTGTATTTTTTTATTGCCCGCTCTGCATGAGTGGCTGGAACTAACTGCTCCTTAGCCAATGCACTTAACGTGAATGTTACAATATGTTCTTTATCTACTTCGAAAAACTTTCTTAAATTTTTTCTACTATCACTTCTGCCATATCCATCTGTACCAAGAGAATAAAATGATTTGGAAGTATAAGGTCTTATTTGGTCTGCAAAACTTCTTATATAATCAGACGCAGCAATAATTGGTCCATCTTTTTTGTTTAAGCATTTTTCTACATAGGATTTTTCTGGCTCTTCTGATGGGTTGAGTAAATTTTTTCTTTCTATTTCCATTCCATCTTTTCTTAATTCATTAAAACTTGTCACACTCCAGATATCACTATCAATATTATATTCATTACTTAATATTTCTGCAGCAGCTATCATTTCTCTTAAAATTGCACCGCTACCTAATAGCTGAACATTTATTTTTCCTTTATTTTTAAACTCTTTAAATAAATACATTCCCTTAAGAATACCTTTTTCACAATCTTTTGGCATTGCTGGATGCTTGTAGTTTTCATTCATTGTTGTTAAATAATAAAAAATATTTTCTTGTTGATCATGCATTCTTCTTAGACCATCTTGAAAAATTACCGCAAGCTCATATGCAAATGTTGGGTCGTAACTTATACAGTTAGGTATTGTTGCGGCTAGCAATTGGCTATGCCCATCTTGGTGCTGCAAACCCTCTCCTGCTAGAGTTGTTCTGCCTGACGTTGCTCCGATAAGAAATCCTCTTGTTTGCGAATCTCCTGCAGACCAAATAAGATCCATTACTCTTTGAAAACCAAACATAGAATAAAATGTGTAGACAGGTATCATTTCTAAATCATGGTTGGTGTAAGATGTCCCTGCAGCAATGAAAGAAGACATCGCGCCTGTTTCAGTTATACCTTCTTCTAAAACTTGACCTTTTTTATCTTCTCTATAAGAACTCAATTGTTCTGAATCTTCGGGCTCATACTTTTGACCCTCGTGAGCATAAATTCCAATTTTTCTAAAAAAACCTTCCATGCCAAAAGTTCTTGCTTCATCTGGAATAATTGGAACTAACCTGGATGCAATATTTTTGTCTCTTAGTAGACTTGTTAATATTCTTACTAGCGCCATTGTAGTTGACATTTCCCGTTCCCCAGAAGAACTGAGCATATTTGCAAAAATATTTTTATCTGGTTTTTTAATTTGTTTTGCGTAAGAGGTTCTTTCTGGCAAATTTCCTCCCAGCTTCATTCTTCTTTCTTTAAGGTATTTAATTTCATCAGATTTTTCGTCCGGTTTATAAAACTCTATATTTCTGACTTGTTTATCAGTAAGAGGAATATCAAAACGATCCCTATAATAAAGTAGATCTTCCTCATCTAATTTTTTTTGTTGATGTGTTATATTTATACTTTCTCCAGATTTCCCCATACCATAACCTTTAATAGTTTTTGCAAGAATTACAGTTGGTTTACCCTTAGTATTCATAGCCTCTTCATAAGCTGCATAAACTTTATGTGGATCGTGGCCACCTCTATTAAGTTTCCATATATCTCTATCTGTCATTGATGACACTAAATCCTTTAATTCAGGATATTTTCCAAAAAACTTTTCTCTTACATATGAACCATTGTTGGCTTTAAATGCTTGATATTCGCCATCAACGCATTCATTCATTCTTTTTATTAGTAAACCAGTTTTATCTTTTTCTAGTAATTGATCCCAATAAGATCCCCATATAACTTTTATTACATTCCAGCCGGCTCCTCTAAATATTCCTTCAAGTTCCTGGATGATTTTTCCATTTCCTCGAACTGGTCCATCTAATCTTTGTAAATTACAATTAACTACAAATATAAGATTGTCTAATTTTTCTCTTGAGGCTAAACTTATTGCTCCTAAGGATTCGGGTTCATCTGTTTCTCCGTCTCCTAGGAAAGCCCATATTTTTCTATTTTCATCTTTTACTAAACCTCTGTTAATTAAATATTTGGTGAATCTAGCTTGATAAATTGATAGTACCGGCCCCAAACCCATCGATACAGTTGGAAATTGCCAAAACTTTGGCATTAACCAAGGATGCGGATATGATGATAATCCATCTGCTCCAACTTCCTGTCTAAAATTTCCTAACTGGTCTGCCGTAAGTCTTCCTTCTAAAAATGCTCTGGCATACATTCCTGGGGCACTATGACCTTGAAAATAAATTAAATCCCCTCCAAATTTATTATTTTTTGCACGCCAAAAATGATTCATTCCCACATCGTAAAGTGTAGCTGCGGAAGCAAATGTACCTATATGACCTCCTAGTTCAGGATTTTTTTTGTTTGCTTTAACAACCATTGCTGCTGAGTTCCATCTAATCAATGATCGAATTCTTCTTTCAATATTTTGATCGCCTGGAGATTTAACTTCTGAAGAAACAGGTATGGTATTTATATAAGGGGTGATACGGGTTAATGATTGTGTGGAGCCATCTTTGTGAGTTTCATTAATTAATTTTTTTAAGATATATTGTGTGCGATCTATACCGTCTTTTTTTAGAACTGCATCTAGAGAATCTAGCCAATCTTGTGTTTCTGCTGGATCAATATCTGCTCCATTTGGTTTCGCATAAACTTTTTTAATTTCTTGTTCTTCAGTTTTTTCAATTACAGTAGACTCAGCTTGTTTAATAATTTCTTCTGTTTCTGGTAATATTTTTTTTGGGGTAGATAAATTTTTTTTTATTTCTTTTTTCTGTAAATTTTCTTCAGGTTTTGATTCATTATTTTCGATTAAAGCAAGAACACTTCCTTTAGATACTTTATCACCTATTTTAACTTGTAGTTTTGAAATTTTTCCGTCAAAAGGTGAAGGTACTTCAACACTTGATTTGTCGCTTTCTAGCGTAACAACTGGGTCATTTTTTTTTATGACATCTCCAGATTTCACTAGGATTTCAATAATTTCAACACTTTCAAAATCCCCGATATCAGGAACAGATATTTGATTAGACATTATAATTGATTTATTTATAACACAATTCTATCCTTTTTCAGCCATGTAATTATTTATTATTTGATTATGACTTTAATTATAAGAAATATTGAAAAATTATTTCAGTCTAAATACAAAAATTTAGATACAAGAATCTGGATACAGAAGTTGGTGCTGAAAAAATACTTAAAAAATAGCTAAAATTTTCTTTCAATACACATAGCGATTCCCATGCCTCCGCCGATGCAAAGCGTAGCTAAGCCTTTTATGGAATCCCTTTTAATCATTTCGTGTACAAGTGTTACAAGTATTCTGCTTCCTGATGCTCCGATTGGGTGTCCTAGCGCTATTGCCCCACCATTAACGTTTACTTTTTCTTTTGGTATCCCTAAATCTTTAATTACAGCCAAACTCTGCGCAGCAAAAGCTTCGTTAGATTCTACTAAATCCAAATCCATTATTTTCCAATTAGCTTTATCTAAAGCTTTCTTTGATGCCGGAATTGGTCCAGATCCCATTAAAGATGGTTCAACTCCACAAGTTGCCCATGAAACGATTTTTGCTAATGGTTCTAAATTTCTTTTTTTTGCTTCACTCTCACTCATTAAAACTACAGCAGCAGCTCCATCATTTATACCGGAGGCATTGCCTGGTGTTACCGTTCCATTTTCTTTAAATGATGGTTTTAATTTTGTAAGTCTTTCAATTGTCATTCCTAATCTTGGGTGTTCATCATTCTCAAATTTTATGTTTAATTTTTCTTTGCTAAGAATTATTGGAATAATTTCATTTTTAAATTTTCCTTCCTTTTGTGCTTTTTCAAATTTATTCTGAGATAATAGAGCAAAATCATCTTGTTCTTTTCTGCTGATGTTCCATTTATGAGCTACATTTTCTGCAGTAACCCCCATGTGATAACCGTTAAAGGCATCCCAAAGTCCATCTTTAATTATTGTGTCAATAAGGTTTGTTTCATCTAATTTTTGACCACCACGAATGTTAATTGCATGGGGGGCATTTGTCATGCTCTCTTGCCCTCCAGCTATAACTACATTGCAGTCTTTTGAAATAATTGATTGATATCCCGCCGCAACAGATCTTAATCCAGATCCACAAACCTGGTTAATTGTATAAGCTGTTTTTTCATTTGGTAGACCTGCTTTAATAGCTGCTTGTCTTGCTGGGTTTTGCCCGGTATTAGCCGTTAATACCTGACCCATAATTAATTCATCAACATCATTAGAAGTTAAATTCGATTTCTTTATAGCTTCTTTTGCCACTATGGATCCAAGCTCATCTGCTTGTATATTTTTTAAAGAACCACGAAACGTTCCTATGGGAGTACGTACTGCTGCAGTTATTACTATATTGTTTGGTTTATCAATCATAACTTTTCTATCTTTTAATGATAAAATAAATTTAAGCAATAACAACATATAAATTGTTATTGCAGATATGTTCAAAGAAAGATGCTTTAAATAAGACATTTTCTTTGGTAAGAAAACATAAGGGCCTTTAGCTCAATTGGATAGAGCGCGGAGCTACGGACTCCGAGGTTGATGGTTCAAGTCCTTCAGGGCCCACCAGAAAAGGATATATGTCAAAAAGATATAGTGGAAAGTCATTTAAAGATTCAAGTGTACTGAAAAAGCCTAAGTTAAGTTTTAAAGAAAAAAGAAAATTAAAAAAAGAAAAAGGGGTAAAAAAATGAACTTTAATTGGTTGTTTAAAATACCTTTGCAAAAAGCTGTTGTATATTTTTTCATTTTAATTTTAATATTTATAATAGTATTATCGTTAATATTTTAAATATATGAGCAAAGAATTTGAACAAATAAGTATTAACCCAGGCTTCATGAAGCATAATGGTGGTCTTTTGTTTAAAACTGTTAAAGAAAATGAATACCAGTTTAAAACAATAATAAATGAAAACCATCTCAATGCTGCTGGAATCACTCATGGTGGGTTTATATCGGCTTTTGTGGATGCGGGGGCTGGTACAGCGGCTCACAGATCAGCAAATAATAACCCATGTGTAACTATTTCTTTAGAATTAAAGTTTATATCTGCTGTGCGTTTAGGCCAAGAGATTTTTGGAAATACTAAAATACAAAAAAAAACTAAATCAATGATCTTTTTAACCTGTGAATTAACTGCAGGAAATAAAATTGTTGCAACAGCATCAGGGGTGTGGAAAATTTTAAAGCTTGCTGGAGCTGGTCCTGGTGGTTAATTTTATTATGATTAATTAATTGAGCGTAACAATCTAAATACAGATGCTAAGATACCATGGCCTGAAAACTCTATTATCAAGATAATGGCTGCAAAAAATAAAATTTTTTTATTTATCTTCATTAATTATTTTTTTCTTTTGTAGTTTAAATAACCAAAACCTAACAAAAACAAAAATGCAAAAGGATAAACTATTGCTTTATTAGGCCTATCAGAATTTTCTATTTTAAATTCACTAATAATATCTCCAGTTTGAAAACCAGATTTTTTAGCTAAACTATTCCATGCTAATGTATCCACTGTAGTTCTATTCTCTTCTATAGATACACTAATACCATAATTTTCTAGTGTAAAATTATTTTCAAAAGTATTTTTTTTAATTACAAATAGTTTATATCTTTCTCCGTATTCACTTAAACGCGTCACCTTAAAACGTGTTTCTTTACTTGAATCTAAATTCAATAAATGAATTTGTTTTAAATTTTTATAGTTATATTTAGGATAAAATTTATTAAGTACAAAATCAGGAGCTAACAAAGACAATGAAATAAATAAAAAAACTACTATTTCATACCATCTTAATTTATTAAAAAACCATACTTGAGTTGCTGCTGTAAAAACTAATATTCCAGTTAAAGAAGTAACAATTACTATTAAAGCATGCCAAATATTTTCAATGCCAATTAAAAGCAATTCGTGATTAAATAAAAAAGCAATTGGAAGAATGCCCGTTCGCAAACTATACCAAAAAGCCTGCACTCCAGTTTTAAGAGGATCTCCTCCTGAAATAGCCGCGGCTGCATATGAAGCTAGGCCTACTGGTGGAGTAACATCTGCCATTAAACCAAAATAAAATACAAATAAATGAACTGCTATTAATGGAAATATAAACCCAGAAGCATTACCAACATCCACTAAAACCCCTGCCATCAAAGAAGCAACCACTACATAATTTGCAGTTGTTGGAAGCCCCATGCCAAGAAGTAAACATAAGATGATAGTTAGAAATAACAAAATTGCGACATTATCTTTAGCTATAGATTCAATTACAATAATCAAATTTGTACTCAATCCAGTAGATCCGACAGCCCCAACTATTACTCCAGCAGTAGCAATTGCAATTCCAACACCGACCATGTTTAAAGCGCCTTTCTCAAAACCTACAACAGTTTGCTTAAACCAAGTTTTGAGTGCATCTTTAAAATCATGTTGTTGAATTAATTTGTTTATTAAATTTACAAAAATTAATGCAATAGTTGCATAAAATATAGAATAAGAAGCTGTGAATCTTACGTAAACTAATAAATATATTAAAACAAATATTGGAATTAAAAAATGCAAACCGGCCAAAAATGTATTTTTTAAATTTGGAACATCTTCTTCTTCCATTCCCTTTAAATTTAATTTTAGAGCTTCAAGATGAGAAATATAAAATAATGCTACATAAGATATTATTGCAGGTAGAATAGCATGTTTAACAATTTCAAAATAAGTCACTCCTATAAAGCTCGCCATAACGAAGGCTGCTGCGCCCATAACTGGTGGCATTAATTGACCGTTGACTGAAGATGAAACTTCTATTGCTCCAGCTTTTTCTTTGGAAAAACCAGTTTTTTTCATTATTGGAATTGTAAAAGTTCCTGTGGTGACGGTATTTGCAATTGAAGAGCCGGATATTAATCCCGTCATTCCTGATCCTAATATAGCTGCTTTTGCTGGGCCTCCTCTCATTTTACCTACCATTGCAAACGCCAAGTCTAAGAAATATTTTCCACCTCCAGCAGTTTCCAAAAGTGCACCAAACAAAACAAATAAAAAGATGAAATCAACAGAAACACCTATTGGGATTCCAAATATAGCTTCTTGATCAAACCATTGGAATCCAACAAGTCTCTTTAGTGAAAGACCACCATGTGAAATCATATCAGGCGCATATCTTCCAAAATATGAAAATAATAAAAAACAAACTGCGATAATAACTAACGGTAGGCCAATGGCTCTTCTGGTAGCTTCAAGTAAAATTAAAATTCCACTTATTCCAATAATCAATTCAACAGGTATGCTAATATTTTGCCCTAAACTAATATTTAAAAGAACTCCCCCTCTATCTACAAGTTCGTCATAAAAAAAATAAATATACAGACAGCAAAAAGCTGCGATTAAACTAATAAAAATATCAATTAATGAAATTTTTTTCTGCTTAGAAATAGGAAATATTAAAAATGTTAAAGTTAAAGCAAAACCTAAATGTATAGCTCTGGCAGGCAACCCTTTAAACATTCCAAAATCAAACATAAAAGGAAATGGCGAGGCATACCAAAGTTGAAATAAAGACCATATAATTGCTATAGTAGCGACAATTTTTAGGTGCAAACCTCTAAGATTTCTAGTTGGCGATAAATCTTCACTAATTTTATTTTTTATATTAGTGTCAGTTTCTCGATTCATAAAAAATAATATACCATTATAAAAAAAAAAGGCCCAAAAAATATTGGGCCTTTTTTAAATTTATTAAATATATGGATTACATTAATCCAGCTTCTTTATAATATTTAACTGCACCTGGATGTAATGGAGCAGATAAACCATCTTTAATCATGTTTTTCTTTTCCAAGAAACCAAAAGCAGGATGTTGTTTTTTGAAATCATCAAAGTTTTCAAAAACAGCTTTAGTTACTAAATAAACAAGCTCTTCAGAAACATCTGCACTAGTTACAAAAGTAGCTTTAACACCAAACGTAGTTGCGTCTTTTTTTTGTCCTGTGTAAGTTCCTTTAGGTATTATAGCTTGTGCATAGTAATCAGCACCACTTATTAATCCTTGAACTTCAGATCCTGTTAGATTGATTGGTGATGCTTTTGCTCCACAAGTAGCAGCTTGTTCCATAGCTCCATTTGGAAAACCTACAGAATAACCAAAGGCATCTATTTTTCCGTCGCATAAAGCTTTTACTTGTTCAGACGAAGTTAATTCAGTAACTGATTTGAAAAAACTATCATCAACACCCATTGCGTTCATAAGTTCTTCCATAGTTCCTCTTTGTCCTGAACCAGGGTTACCTATGTTAACAATTTTACCTTT
>Ga0115000_10000874_pt1 | contig 27513 bp, 26 predicted proteins | sample ArcticOcean_MG_C_6_FD_89690 | JGI IMG/M metagenome (GOLD analysis project Ga0115000, IMG submission 89690) | Marine microbial communities from western Arctic Ocean - ArcticOcean_MG_CB8_128 | ecosystem: Environmental > Aquatic > Marine > Oceanic | place: Arctic Ocean: Canada Basin | collected... | reverse complement strand
TCAAGATGCATTGCTGCAGTAAAAATCCACCATGCTATTAAATCAAATGATTGCACCAAACTCTGCTTTCCAGTCCCATTATCAATTACCATCATCTCAAGCATAGTCTCTAAAGTATCACAATCTGCATGATAACACTCAGAACCGCCTGTCAAACTTCCCCAGTCAACACTTACGACTCCTAATTGATCTGCAAACCTCTCATAATCTGAACGCCCTCTATCACTATCATGCACAGATATAGACTGTCTCTTTTGATCTGAAGAATCTACGTCCTTCATAGAGGCATAACCTTCAGTATCGAAAATTTCTCTACCTAATCTCAGCGCTTCTGAAGTATTATGATTATCAGTACCTATCCATTCTAAAAGACCTATCATTTCCCATTGATCACCCAAATTATCATCATCATAATTAGGTATACAATCAACTACCAAAGTATAGTATCCTGGCCAATTAGTACCAACTGCATCTGCATTCAGATAATTGGTTATCGTTACTCCTACAGGAATATTCTCAATCCAACTATCACTCCCGTCATATCCATTTTCTTCGTTACTCCATAAACAAACTACAATAGTACGGCGATGATCAAACTGGGCAAGGCCTCTCGCAGCTTCCAATACTAATGCTACTCCGGCTTTATTATCCTGAGCACCAACACTTGTCCCCCCTCCTGGAGGGCTTCCAGGTTCGGCAACATCGAGATGTGCTCCCAATACTAACCATTCATCGGGATATAATGTTCCTATCTTGTAACCACAAACATTCTCAGCTCTAGGACTACTCGAAGTTCGATAGTTATGTATTTGAGAATCATAACCATATGAGGTCATTTGACTACCGAAATAATTCAGTGCATTAGTATAGGAGGGTAAAGGAGGTTCTGTAAATGGCCCCCATAAATCGTTGAAATCGCCATCAGGATCTGTAATAATTTCCATCATTTCAAATACAGTTAAACCATCAATTAAGCCAGTACCATACAAAGAGCCCTCTTCTATAGAAGAACCATCTCTAATTGGCCTCAAAACTTCTAAAAAATTGTATTCTACAGAACCAGTAGTGATAGTAGAACGCTCTAGTGAAGAAAGTGTTGAATTTGTAGACTTTACTTTAGCACCAATATTATTTTCTAAACCTAAAATATTCCCATCTCTTTCAACCCATTCTCTCCAACTTTCATTGGTCTTTCGAAGAGGCCATTCATCACGGCCGTATTCAGCCATCAAGAAAATGCACTCTTCACTACTAGGAGGTACAAGAATTTGAATAGTATGTGAAGAATAAGCTCTATTGAAATCTAAAACAGTCCCATTTTGAACATAAGTTGTTTCTGAATTATATACTAAATAAGGAACCAAAATACTCATGCGATCTGAACTTACAATTTGTAAAGTCTGTAATTCACCACCAACTAAATTATTTACAGAAAAAGAGAGACTAAATTCCACATCTATCTCATCGTCCATACATCCTGAAACTGCAGGAAATACCAATAAGAAAACAAGAATCTTGGATAGAGATGAAGAATTCACCATACAAAACCATGGTAAGCTAGCTTTTAATACTTCCATTTAAGTTTAAAAGATTATATTATAAAATAAACATTAATTGGTAATAATATTTAAATTGATTTTATTATTTCTTATCACTCTTAGAATCAGGTTCCACAACGACCTCAGCCTCTACTACTTCCACTTCCACAGCTTCAGCTTCTACTGGTTCAGCCTCAGACTCTACTACTTCCACTTCTGTAGCTTCCAATTCTACTGATTCAGCCTCAGCCTCTACTACTTCCACTTCCACAGCTTCAGCTTTTACTGGTTCAGCCTCAGACTCTACTACTTCCACTTCTGCAACTTCCGCTTCTACTGATTCAGCCTCAGCCTCCACTACTTCCACTTCCACAGCTTCAGCTTCTACTGGTTCAACCTCAGACTCTACTACTTCCACTTCTGCAACTTCCGTTTCTACCATTTCAGCTACAGGAATAACTGGAGAAAGACCGGCTGCACTGTAAACAATATCCCCGGTATTTTCATCAAACAATATCATCGCATCTTCATCGAAGAAGAATTCGCGATCATCACCAATAAAAGAACCTACTACCTCTCCCGTATTTATATCAAAAAGAAGTCTAGCCTCCGGATCAAAATATAATACAGGTTCAGGAACTGGCAGATCTTCAATTTCCCATAGTCTTTCAAAAGTTGAAGTGAGTAAATATATTGAAGGAATAAGTATACCCACAACAAAAATTATGAAAGCTAAACCTATACTCCAGGTAGATTTTTGATTAATAACATCAATTTGAGGATCTGTAGTAAAATAAACATCGCAACTATCAATACCAGCCATAAACATATCATCATCATAAAGACATGATTTATTAGTCCCAATATGATCTTTATGCACTGCATCAGGAATAGCCATAACCGAATAAGTCACCATAAAAAGAAGAAAAACCACAATGGCAATATAAGAACCAAAAACAACTGCTGAAAATTCAACTTTACTTATATTCGGAACTAAATCATAGTCACGAACAAATATCAGAACTGACGATAAAAGAGCTATAAAGGCAATGGCATAAACAATTAAACTAAGATTATAGAAAACAATCTCTCTTTGTTCATAACCACTCTCTGAATATAAAATAATACTATCTTCACGATTACCTGTTTTATCAATTCCATCATATTGACTATTCTCTATTTCAGTGAGATAAAAAGTATAATCTGAATTCTTAACTAATCCATCTATAATCTCATCAGATGCAGTATAAGTATATGTTTCATAAGTTATAAACCAAGAACCACCAAGAATCAAAACCAATACTGAAACCAAAACAGGAATTATTGAAACACCCTGAGGTAGTTGCTTGTCGGTTATCATATTGTTGTTTAGATTGTACGTTATTTAATATTTTACAATCCGGATACAGTAATGATTAAATGATTATATAATGTTAATTTATTTAATAAATATCAAAAGATAGACTTATAATTGTCAAAGAAACGTCCTAAATCTATTAATACCTTGAACCTTTATTCCAAATTAGATGGGTGCAAAAATAAAACTACTGTTTCTCTTGGTTGCGTCATTTTTAGGAATTGTTTTTGCACTCATTCCGACAACTGAAGCTGAAATACAAATTAGTGAAATAGAACATCTTAATACTGGAATTAGTAACTCATTAAACATAACTATCACTAATAATTTCGAAGAAGAAATACCATATAGTTTAGTAATAAGTATATTTAGTGAAGATCTACAAGAGAACATAAATCTAGAATCATCCAATTTAATATTCTCAATCGAATCCTTAGAGACACACCATACTGAGTTCCCATTTACAATACAACTCTCTGGAAATTACATTTTTAACTTAACCTTATTATCTAATAATAATGATATTATAGCTAAAACTTACATCGAACAGGAATATTTATTTTATGATTATATTCAAGTTAATTTAGAAGAAACAATTGTTGATTACTATATAGATGAGGAAGATAATGCCAACTGGAGATATAACTCTGAAACTCACAATATTGAACTAATAAATCTAGCAGAACAATATGATACTGGAGTTGTAACTGGACCCTATAACACATATGGGAATAAAAATAATAAACTTAATATTGATTATAATTTTATTGCAACATTAGATGTAAAATACACCATTAGCTATACAACCGATTTTAATCAAAGTCAACTTTACAGTACAATATGGAATGAATTATACCTAGTAAATGAAAATAGTACTGGGTCTGTTGAAATAGAATTGGAAACTGGAAAAAATATATACCTCTGTTTTTCAGCTAGAGATATTGATGCCGATTCCGAAGATTTTTGGGATATTAAAAGTATAATTTATCAATATGTACCTGTGAAACACGACCTTGAAGCAAATATCCAAGAACATTATTTCTTTACTCTAGAACAGACCCCAGAGGTAAGTCTGAGTATAATGAATAATGGCCTCTTTGACCAACAACTTGGAAATGTAACAATAAACGTTGATTTATTTAGCACTAATGAGAAAATAGGAACATATCTTCGAACCCCAAACATCGAATCAAATGAATCGCTAAATATTAACTTTAGATTTACCGAAATAACGGCACCAGGCAATTATTATTGTAACATACAAATTACTTTGATTAACGACAATATATACTATGAAGAATTGAATACCTTCTTATCTATTTCAATGCATAATATTGAAGTCACAGACCCAGTAATAACTACTTCAGATAAGATAAATATATTGACACAAACGGATAGCATTGAGTTACTAGACTTAGAAGGTGAATATCTAATAAAACCACTAATAGATAATTATTTTCTGTTAGAAATATCAGATACTAATAATGAGATTTCTTTTAACCAATCAATAAGAATTATATCTATAATTAGCATGGATGAGGACAAATTCAGTACAAGCACAGAGGGAAGTGATGAAACGACAGATACACTTGTTTGGCCTTCAATTAACTTTGATAGTGAAAAACCATATTATGCTAGAGTTATCATAAATAATGACGGTTTCTACACTGAAAATTATGGAATTTCCTACAGCTATACCTCAACATTTATAGAATCAATAAGTGGACCCAATCAAGTTACTATTAATGCAGGTGAAAGTTCAACTGTCGAAATCGAAATAATACCATTACCAAAAATACCCCTACTGGGCGGAAATCCATTAATTGTCCAAATTACAAATAATGGAATAGAAAAAACGGAAGGGTACATACTAAGCTATACTGAAACCAAAATCAATATTATAGATCCAGAATGTAATCGACGTTCACTACTAACTGGACAAAGTATTACATGTACAACTATTATTTCCAATAGCGGATACATTAGTAATAGTCTTGAAGTAAACATAGGAATCGAAACTGAAAATGGAATAAAAGAAATTATTGATCAGATAACTATCGAAGAACTTGATAATCAAGAATCATGGAATATTAGAACAACATACAAACCAAATGAAGCTGGAACTTTGAAATTATTTATAAGCATAGAAAGTGAAGGTAAATCTATTGCAGATGGTGAAATGCCGCAAATTATTAATGTAATCGAAACGGTCCAAGTAACTGAAGAAGTAACCAGAACAATCAGCATCCCTAACTTAAGTTTGAGAAATATGTTTGTTGTATTGTCCATTGCTAGTATAGGCTTCCAATTTCAACGCTCAGAAAACCTAAAATACTTAACATTTAAATTCTTCATACCTCTATATTCACGACTTCAAAAAGATACATTAGCTGATGACCCTACACGACAAAATCTTCTAAGAATAATATATGCAGAACCTGGTGCTAATTTCACTCAATTAAAAGAAAAGTTAGGCCTCCATAACGGTACATTAGCTCACCATCTACATATCTTAGAGAATCATAAAACTATTACCTCACATACTAGTGGAAGACAACGCTTATTTTTCCCATTTGGTAGCGAAAACAGAATAAATATCAGTAATTCTTTAATTACAAATAGAACACAAAAGAAAATCATCAACATTGTCAAAGATAATCCAGGAATAACACAATCAATGATTTCACGGATGCTCAATGTAAGCCGTCAAAAAATAAACTATCATGTCAACTCACTTGTTTCTAATTCTATCTTAAAAATCGAAAAGCAGGGGCGTATCACAAGATTATACCCCAAACACTTCACTTAGATGGCGGGCCAGGAGGGATTCGAACCCCCGGTCGATCGGTTAAGAGCCGATCGCTTTACCTAGCTAAGCTACAGGCCCACATTAAGTGCTAGAAAAAAGAGATTAAAAGAGTATACCTAAGAAAATAACATATCTCCAAAAATGAATATCAAAAAGATAACAGTACCTATTGCACTTTTCCAATCTATATCTGTAAACCATTCTTGTGCGGGTGTTTTATCTTTTGTTGAATAAAGATTAGGTGAAGTATATCCCTCTTTAGGAATTACCTCTTTAGTGACTCCCCATTTACTAGTATCACTCCAAGACTTACTAACCTCATTAGAACGAAGTTGATCCATCATTATATTGGAACCTTCCATATCTATCTCTCGGATTCTTCTTTTTGAAAATTCCAGACCTCCAATAGCAATCATTATTGAAAATATTAAAAGAATTACTCCACCTAAGTCATCACTATAAATCATACTGAAAACCGCAGCACCATTCCATGCGGCATGAATTAAGACGGCTAAAAAATAATATTTTATTACTATACTAAAAGACTGACCCTCTACCAAATACTTCGAAATACCATGACCTGTAAAAGAAGTAGCTACTAAATGCAAAAGTATTGAAGATACTGTCCTTAATATCACTACAGCTAAAATACCCAAATAACCCACGCTCACAGCCTCTTCAGATAAACCATAGAGAACATTCTCAGTAGCCCCAAATCCTAAACCACAAGCAGCACCATAAACAATACCGTCTTCAACTTCATCAATATTACTCCGGACTGAAGAATTCTGAAACATTACTAAGGGTTTAACAAATTCTTCAACTATCGGAGCGACTACGACTACCGATAAAATAAGAATTAAATCATCAGTAACTGAACTGCCGTCTGTTAAGAAAATTAATAATAAGGAAATGCCTATGCTATTAAATAAAATCGCTAGAAAAACACCAGATATAGCACCCCACGCAAAGGCTAATTTGAGAGCATCCCAAGGTTCTTTATCTTTTTTTTCAGAATTTCTAATTGATATAAGATAATAATAAGCAGGAACAAAAGACAAAGTAGCGGCAAATATGAAACCAGCTACACCCCCCATGGCTATGAAACCAAGAACAAGAATAACAACAAAAACCCACTGTTTTTTACTTAATTCCATATGTAGTTGCACCGATGGTTACTCTATATAAGTTATTTTCAAAATGTTTTTGTGGTATTTCAAGTTAGATGAATAAACCCTTTATGCTCATACAATATACCTCTTCTCATCATTTTATTCAACTGTAATCGAGGATTAATAATTCCCTTGTCTTGGGCTGCTTTTCTTAATTTATCAGGATCTACACCATCGCCAGAATCCAATAAACGCATTAACTCAAGAAACTTAAATTTAGGTGTATCTTGAATTCCATATTCATCATCTGAAGAATCTACCTTCTTTCTAGTAATATTAACTCTCTGAGATACAAAAGTCTTCTTAGGAGGTAATACTCTTTTTACCATCTTTTTCTTAGGAACATTCGTCTCTTCGACAATAGACTCGGGGCTTTCTATTTCATCTCCAAATTCTTCCATGTAATCTTCAATTAAATCTTTCACTAATTCAGCAGTAGTAATCTCTTCAATTTTAGCTCGACTATTGAATAATGACCATGTCTTTCTAAACTCTTCTGAAATAGCCATACGGAATTTTAAATTCTTGGGAGCCATATGGCCCTAACCTCATTTCTATAAATATCTTATGCTAACAAAAAATCATACTCATTTTCAATTAAATCAATTATATTGATCCATGCAAAATTCTCAGAAAATCCTCTTCCAAAATCACCCATTTCTTTAGCCATATTACTATCTTCCAAAATTGAGAATATTGCTTTCGATAATTCAATAGAATTATCATAATCTACTATCAATCCATTATTATTTTCGGACATTGCTTCAGGAATACCACCTACTCGAGTACCAATGACGGGAGTATTAGCTGCGGCAGCTTCCAATAAGACAATACCAAAAGCCTCATATTCTGAAGGTAAAACTAATACTTCAGCAGTGGCAAGAGCTGAGCGATAGACATCATCATCAACATGTCCTAAACGATGCATTTTTACCTTGTGTGATAAAGCTAAAGCATCCAAATCTTTCCCAAGGCCCATATCGGCACCCATAACTACCAAATCAAATTTATTAGAATCTCCCAAAGACATTGCTTCAATTAAATTAGTTAATCCTTTATTCGTAGCTAATCTTCCCGCAAAAATAACAAATTTATCCGAAATTTGAGGATATTTATCTCTAAATATTTTCTTGTCTGGTACTTTCTTCCAATCATCCCAATGTATTCCATTGTATATTATTTTGATATTATCATCATTGAGCCCTATTTCTTTGACTAATACCTCTTTTTCATGGTTGCTAACGCACGTGATTAAATCTGCAGCTTCCATCGTAGATTTACCAATTATTGAATCGTAAAAATCACGTAGAGTACGTCTCTTAGAACCACCCCACATAGACCACGAGGGATGGAAATGCGGAGTTATAACCCAAGGAGTTGATTGTAATTTTTCTCTAATCCAACCGGCATGATTCTGAAAATATCCGTATGAATGTGTATGTATTATATCCGCTTTTTTAGAAAGAAATGATTTAATCATTCCTGGAGCAAGAACATAATGAGCTTCCCCCGAAATTGTGAATGCACTATGTCTTGAAACTGGAATTCCAGATACTTCGGATGGCATTTCTTTCCTTACAAAAGGAGTTTCAGTGTAAAGATCGGTTGTTATGACTTCGACATTATGCCCTTTAGCTGCCAAACCTTCTGAATAAGCTTTAACCACAGTTTCAGCACCACCGGGAGCTGGAGGATACCTGACACAACCCTGAAGTATATTCATTATGTTGCCATACAAGGCGCCTTTTAAGCCCCCGACCTTACCCCTTTATTGTCTGAAACACAAGATATTAGCAGCCCTCTGTCGAGCCACCTCGAAGAACTAAGATCTCATCTCATACAACCTTTCATATCTACTATATTTCTTATTCTTTTACTATTGCCATTTTCAAAGTCAATAGTCTATAATTTACTAACTATAAGCAATATAGAAATAACTAATCTAACCACTTATAGCCCTACTGAATTTCTCAGACTAAAATTGTACTTGAGTCTTATTGGCAGCCTCTTTATTTCATACCCTCTGTGGGTGAGAGGGATTTACAATTTCTCAAGTCCTGCGCTAACTAATAAAGAGAAAAAAGGATTTGAAGTTTGTTTTTCTATTGGATTTATTCTTTTTCTTATCGGATGTATTCTAGGCCTGTATTATCTTGCACCTATTATCTTTGAAATATTACTGACTAATGATAATGTTACAATTGCAAAACTATCAGTTTATGAAACCATAAAATTGCTAATCTCAATATCTTTATTCTCTGGAATTCTACTTAGTTTACCATTATTGACACTGTTTTTAACTGAATATAGTGGAAGTAAAGCGCAACTTAGGAAGTATTTATATGTACTAATAATAGCTATTATTATTCTAGGAACTCCTGAACCATCAATGATTATCAACCTTATATTTCTAGCATTATTTTCTATTATAATTGAAATAACCTTGATATTCAGAGGTAAATATGAGAATTAAAGAATTTCAAAAATATTTACTTTACTCAGTTATCTCTTTAACTGCATTAATTCGTATATATCACAATTATAATTGGAGAATATGGGGTAGTGATTCTGGAGAATATCTGTATCTCACTAGGTATCTGATAGAAGAAGGCAGTATGTTGAACGAAAATTATATCGGTTGGGGAAGAGCATATCCTGATTTTCAAGGAATGCAAATTCTTACCGGATCCTTAGCATTACTAACAACAATTGAATATCATTTGATTTTAATGTGGTTTCTTCCTTTTATTTCAACTCTTGCGATTCCAATGTTGTTTATGATTGGAAAAAAGATAGTAGGGTTTGTACCTGCTTTGTTTGGTGCAGCATTCTATGCCGTGACTTTTGGAGTAGTATATGCAAACTCCCACCCCATGCCTGGCGGATTAGCTGAGACCTTAGGACTAGTATTCCTATATTCATGGATAAAATGTTTAGAAACTGAAAAGATGTATGAGATTAACCCTACTAAAATATTGAATTATCCTTGGACTGGCATCTTGAAACTCTCATTTTTAGGTTTATTAATAACACATCACTTCACCTTACTCCTAATGTGTGTTGCAATTGTGGGAATTATATGTATTGAAATAGCGGCAGGAAATAAAAAAATGGTTGGACAAAGTCTTATTGGACTAGCTGGTTTATCGCTTATTACTTCAGCATACTGGTTGATTTATGCTGACTCATTTAGTAAGATGCTAGAACAAAGTGCATTCGGTTTTTTACCAGATAATCTCTCTGTTCGATTAGTCATGATAGTTCTACCAATTATTGGCTTACTGATTCTTTGGCTAATCAAAGATTATTTGAAATTACCCCGATTTTCAGAAGATATTAGCCATAAAACTCTCTCAATGAGAATAATCGGTGCTTTTACAATATCTTTCATTGTGATTCTGATTGTACTCTGGAAGGGAGTTCCGGGCACACAAATACCTGTAGGGATGGAAGCTGTACCTTACCTAATGTTAAATTTAGCCTGGATTTCTATGGCTGCCTCTCCGAGTTTTGTTATATCCAAAAAATATGGATGGATTCTATGGGGTTGGTTAATTCCAATTCTATCTCTTGCAGCCATAGGTGCAATAACGGGATCGCATCTATTAATTGCGTACAGACACGCACCCTACCTTTTGGCTCCAGTGGCCCTTATTGCAGGAATTGGTTTTCAATATTTTATTGAAGGTTTTGAACACACTAAAAGAACCTCAATAGCTTTTAGTTTTTCATTACTTTTCTTAGGTTGTGCTGTAGCTGCCTATCCACCACCTTCAGTAATGGGAGGTTTTCAGGAAGGGACAAGTCAAGAAGAATTTGATGCAATATTATGGATTAATTTATTAGAGGAAGACAGCCTAATAGTCAGCGATCATAGATTGAGCAGTTTAACATTCGGATTGACTAAAACCAATGCTAGCTGGGAAAATGGTGCTGAAGTAATAACTGGAGATACCGAACAAGCTATTGAAGCTGGTAAATCGCTATCTACACCTCAAGCTGGAGTAAAACCAGTGACATACATAATCCTCTCTGAAGAGATGCAAAAAGGTGTTGCCCTTTTACAATGGGATCCTGCAGAAGAGCTAACTGGTGAAGCAAAAACTAAATTTACAGATAATGACAACTTCCCAGTATGGTTTGATAACGGCGATACCTCTATAATGAGAATGAAAGCTTACTAATTATGCAACCCAAAGATGCAAAAAAGGAAGCAAATGACATATCAGACTGGATTATTAAAATAAGAAGAGAACTGCATCGGCATCCTGAACTTATGTACGAGGAAGTAAAAACTAGTGCATTAGTCAGAAGAGAACTAGATAAATTGAATATTACCTATCAGTCCCCAATTGCTAAAACCGGTGTTTTAGCATCTATTGGAAACGGTAACGGGCCTTGTGTGGCACTACGTGCTGACATGGATGCGTTACCGATACATGAAGAGACTGATGTTCCATTTCGAAGTGAGATTGATGGGAAAATGCATGCCTGTGGCCATGACTGCCATACGGCAATGTTGTTAGGGGCTGCAAAAATCCTAAAAGGTAAAGAATCCGAAATTAATGGAACTATAAAATTATTCTTCCAACCTGCTGAAGAAGGTGGTGCTGGAGGTAAGCTCATGAGAGACGAAGGGGCATTGGAAAATCCAAAAGTGGAACGTATTTTTGGATTGCATGTGTGGCCTCAAATACCGACTGGACAAATCGGTTCTAAAAAAGGAACATTTTTAGCAGCTACCACCTTTTTAGATTTAACAATAAAAGGTGTGGGAGGACATGCAGCAGTACCTCATTTGACAAGAGACCCAATACTAACTGCTGCACAAATTATAACAAACCTTCAATCGATTATATCACGAGAACTAGACCCATTAGATTCGGGAGTTGTGAGTATAAGTGCAATACACGGAGGTCAGGCTGCAAATGTTATACCTTCTGAAGTCAAAATATTAGGAACACTACGATCTCTGACAATGGATGGGCTAAAGGGCTTACAACTAAGAGTTAAAGAAATCGCTGAAAAAATTGCCGAAGCACATGAATGTGAAGCTATTGTAGAATATCCTGGCAACGATTATCCACCTACCGTTAATGATGGAGAAATGTGGGATTTTGCAAAAAAAATTGGCAATAATATGCTAGGTGAAGAAAATGTTAATGAACTCGAAGCTGTAATGGGTGGAGAAGATTTTGCATATTATACTGAACAAGTCAAAGGTTGTTTTGTAGTCTTAGGAGTTCAAAATAAAGAAATCGATGCAGTATACGGAGTTCATCATCCTATGTTTAAAGCCGATGAAAATGCACTACATATCGGAACTGCATTACATACTGCTTTTGCATTAAATAGTTTAGAAGAACTTAAAAAATAACTATTCTACAGTAACTGATTTAGCCAAATTACGAGGTTTATCTATCTCTGTGCCAAGCTCATGTGCTACATAGTAAGATAATAATTGCATAAAAACTGCAATTGGAAATGGAGATAATACGGGATCTATTTCAGGTAACTCAAAGTAGAAATCTGAAACCTTCTTAGCCAATTCGTCTCCTTTTTGGACAACTGTAATTACTGGTGCCTTACGTGCTGACATCTCTTCTATATTAGATATTAATTTAGAATAAGTATGATCTTGAACTGCAATAGCCACTACCGGAGTATCTTCGCTCAATAAAGCCAAAGGGCCGTGCTTTAATTCGCCAGCTGGAAACCCTTCAGCATGAATATATGAGATTTCTTTAAGTTTTAATGCACCTTCTAAAGCTAATGGATAGTTAATATTACGACCCACAAAAAAGACCGATTTTGAATTTATAAATTGAGATGCAAGCTTCTTTATTGATTCTGAATTATTCAATACTTGAGTGATTTTACTAGGGATTTTTCTAATTTCAGATTCCCATAATTTTAATTGCGGATAATCTATTGAACCTGAATTAAAACCTAAATGTATTCCAAGCGCATATAATGCCTGCATCTGAGTCATGAAAGTTTTCGTAGCTGCAACACCAATCTCTTGACCTGCTTTAGTAATAATCACACCATCTACCTCTCTAGTTATTCTACTACCGGGAATATTACAAATTGCAATTGTATGGCAACCTTGCTGTCGTGCAGCTCTAGCTGCAGCCAAGGTATCTGCTGTTTCTCCACTCTGACTAATTAATACTACAAGTGGCCTTGAAGATAATAACCCACCAACACCCTGAACTGGAGCTGCATATCTAAACTCAGAAGAATAACTAACTGAAACGGGTATAGCAGTTAATTGCTCAATAACATATTTTCCAACCAAACCGGCATGAAAAGAAGTTCCACAAGCCACCACTGAGATACTACCAATTTTCCAATTAAGATTTAATTTTTCAAGAGGTGAATCTAGCAATAACTCCGTTAAAGAATCCTGTAAAGCTTTTGGTTGTTCAAAAATTTCTTTCAACATAAAATGTTCAAAACCACCTTTCTCAGATACCTCCGTATATTTTTCTACTTCTTCTATCTCATAATCAACGGTATTCAGCTTTTCATCAAAAACTTCTATTGAGTTTGAAGTTAATCTTATAATTTGATTATCTAGTGGATATATTATATGTTGAGTATATTTTAGAATTGCATAGATATCACTAGCCAAAAAATTTTCACCATTTCCAACACCTATTACTAATGGAGTTTCATTTCTAACTGCAACTATTTCATCGGGATGATCTTCATGAATCACTGCTATTGTAAAAATACCTTGAATCACTTCTAGAGATTTACTAACTGCCTTAACTAAATCTCCGGAATAATATTTAGTTATTAATGCTGGCAAAACTTCAGAATCTGAATTACTTTTAAATTCATATCCTTCAGTCTCCAAGGTCTCTTTAATCTCTAAATAATTGTCGATAGTCCCATTATGAACTACGGCAATTGTATTCTTTGAATTAGAATGAGGATGGGAATTAATATCAGAAGGTGCCCCGTGAGTAGCCCAACGAGTATGTGCTATAGCTAATGTAGAATCTGATTTGGGCAATATAGATTCCATATTAACAATGGGACCTTCTTTTTTACAAATAACTAACTTATCTTCTATAGTTGCTATACCTGATGAATCATAACCTCTATATTCTAATTTTTTCAATGACTCTAAAACAATTGGTTGAGCTCTCTTATTCCCAGTATAGCCAACTATACCGCACATTAGATACTAGCCCCCTGAACGGCATTATACAATTCACCCTCACCGATTGTAGTATTGCTCAATAGAATTGAACCACCTTCAAGAATCGCTCTACTACCTATTCTACAACTATCTCCAATCATAACCCCTCTATTACTAATCGAAAATTCTTGACCAAAGTACATAATATTACGATCATTAGGAATTGCTATACAATGTGAACCTAGAGTATTGTCATCACCAACTACACTTCCCTTAAGGCTGCAATAACTACCTATTTCACAATTTTTCATTACAATACTATCCTCTATTTCGGTAAATGCTCCAATTGTGGTATTATCACCAATTGATACTGAACGACCTATTACTGAATTAGGACCTATATCGCAATTCTCTCCAATTGATAAGGGACCTTGTAAATATGTACCCGAACGAATAAGTGTACCTTTACCTATTGAAACATCTCCTTTGATAGAAACATTTCTTTCTATTTTACCATGTCTATATAGCAAATTATCCCTTAAAGCTAGGCTATTACCCGATATTAAGTCCCAAGGATAAACAATATTATGCCAATAATCTGCCTTAACCACTTCAAAAGGATATTCTGAACCTAAAGTCTGAAGAGCTTCTCCTAAATGAGATCCAGATAACTTTATCAATCTCAATGCTAATGATTTGTTAATTTTCATAATTCCAGTAAAATGTATACGGCCGTAAGCATTTGGATTCTCGAATGTAATCTTTGCCTTACCTCCAACTACTTCTATTTCACCCCATTTTGACCAACGTTCAGCTTGACCAGATAATAGAATATTCGAGCTAAATTTTATTAAACTCTTAAATGCTTTAGAAGACACATAATTATCTCCTGGGACTAGAATAAATTCATCTCTTATTCCATCCATCCCTATCTTTAGAGCGTCGAGAGTTCCTGTTTTTTCATCCTGAAAAAGATAACTTATTTTACAACCAAAAGAAGAGCCGTCACCAAAATAAGACATAACACTATTCTTTCCATAGCCTACAACCATATTGATCTCCTTAATCCCGGAATCTGTAATTCCTCTTACTAAATAATCCAAAATAGGTCTATTCCCAATACTAAGCATTCCTTTAGGCCTGTTACTAGTCCACCCAGATAGACGCGCTCCCTCACCAGCGGTCAGAATGATTGCCTGCACATCTTCTGTTTAGCCATAGGTGTTTATGATACTTATGATTTCAACAAAACCATATTTTAGCAAGCCTTTTAACATTGATGAGTTATGATTGGGATGCCATCATTATAGGCGGTGGACCGGCTGGAAGCACTGTAGCAAGATATGCAGCTAAAGCGGGTGCTAAAGTTTTAGTCATAGATAGAAGAGAAACAATAGGAACACCACTACAATGTGGCGAACTAGTCCCAACTAATAAACAACTAAAACAACTTTGTCCAAATGTCCCCGAAATCGATGATTTATTTCAAACTCCAAATGAAGCCATTTCAAGAATTACTAATACAATGGGAATAGTTAGCCCATCTGGGAATAGATTAGAATACCCTTTCGAAGGTCAAATCTTAAATCGACCAATTCATGATCAAAAATTAGTCTATTTGGCAAAAAAAGAAGGAGCTGAATACTTAACTAAATCGAGAGTAAATGATGTAATCGATAATACAGTTATTCTAAAAAATGGCGAACATTTATCTTCCAATATAATTGTTGGATGTGGAGGTCCCCATGATATACTTAGGAAAAAATTCTGGAGTGAATCTTCTCTGAATATAGCTGTTAGTTTTGTTCTAATGGATGGGGATTTTGAGGATAGGGTTGATCTATTCTTTGGATCTATAGCCCCAGGTGGATATGCATGGATGATTCCAAAAGAAGGTGGAGCCAACATTGGAATTGGAATACAAACTCGATTTTCAAATAGTAAAAGTTTAAACCAAAGAGCTGAAACGTTTTTTAATAAATTTAAAGGAAACATAACATACAAAGGCGGCGGAGTACTACCAATGTCTGGTACCATATCTACATTTGTAAAAGGAAATTACATGTTAGTAGGAGATTCAGCAGGTATGGTTCTCCCTTCAAATGGTGCGGGAATAACTACTGCAATGACTGGTGGTAGACTTGCAGGACAAGCTATCGGAAATTACATCAATCATGGAATTTCCATTAGCAACTATCAACAAAATTGGAATAAACAAATGGGAAGAGAAATGAAATATTCAAAACGAGGTATATTGTTGGGAGGATTAATGTTTAGATCACCAGATTGGTTAATTAACAAGGGATTTAACAATCTAACAAAACCATTGATTTGGAGAGCAATTACTTGTAAACCTATTTTTGGTTTATTTTAAAATAAATCTTTCTTAACCATACTGTAATTGGAATATTGTGTACGTTTTAGATACATGTGCTTTTTTAAGCCAAAAACACCCTGATGGAAAACTCATTACAATCCCCCAAATTGAATTAGAATTACAAAATAAACAAAGTTTACAATATTTCTTAAATATAAAGGAAATTGGATTGGAAATCCAGGAACCTAGTAAAAAAAACTTGGAATTTATTAAATTAAATGCAGATAAAACCGGTGATTTAGACGTTTTATCTGATACTGATCTGAAAATATTAGCTATTGCATATGAGACTGAATCAACCATTGTTTCCGATGATTTTGCAATCCAAAACGTAGCTTTGTTTATGAAACTCAAATATATTTCTTGTACTGGAAAAGAAATTAATGAGCTAAGAAAATGGAAATACAAATGTTCCGCCTGTAAGTTGATAAGTGTGAAAAAAAACATCCCTTGTACTACTTGTGGTAGTGAAGATATATTCCGAATTAAGGCAAAATAAAACCATCTGAATCTAAAATAGGAACTATTGTATGGGAATCTATAGCCATACAATAATTAAAATCACTCTCTAAACCTGCACTTTTCAACATATCATAACTAGGTGATTTTGAACACTCAGCCTTAATTTCATCATTAGATAATCTAAAACTTTTATTTCGGTTCTCAAATTTATGCTTAATATATTCAGCACAGATATCATCCTCGATAACAGGCTCACCTAATCTACCGGAACATATTATTGTTATGTCACAATCTTTATCTGTGAAAAAATCAACTACGGAAGTTGCATTACAAAAACTACCCATTACTACTAAAAATGAACCTGAAGAAGCTACAACCATTTTAGAACCGTTAGTTGTACTTGAAAGAATTGTTTTCCCTTCTAAATTGGCATTAAACATCTCTTCTGGTGAGGACCCTAAGTCATAACCTTCTATTTTTCTACAGTGCCTTTCCCCTGATTTTAAAGCATCTTTGTATTCCAAACTTTTCAAATTTAAATGATCTCGGCTAGAACAAGGTACAATCCTTTTTGCACCACTTCCAAATGCATTCACATATGTTGTTGAAGCTCTAATAGTATCTACAATTATTATTGCATCACCTTTCGAAACTGCTAACTTAGCTCCATCTATACCATGTGCAATACTTACTATCATTGAACCTATTCTTTTCCCTGCTTCTTTAAATGACGATCAGCTATAACAAAATAAAAATCATCAATCGTATCGCCTCTTAATCCTCTACGTAATGTTTCTACAGAGATAACCTCAGTAGGGTGTATATTTCCCAAGTTGGTCTCTGGGCCAAATTGTTTTAAGAAGAAAACCTGTTGTGATTTCCGCGGAGATTCAAAAATAACTTTTCCAGGGTCAATGTCTTTAAGAACTTCATTCATCTTTAATAATTTTGGATTTCCATCATCATCCATAATACCTACACTAACTCCAGATTCTCTGGCTTCAAGAATAACTTTCTCAGCCCCTGCCGATATGTATTTTTTCATCAGACGATTATACTCTTTTGCTCCAAAATCAGCTTCAGGTGATTTTTTACCAACCTCACAAACAACTCTAAGACCTTTATCTTTTGCACAATTAATTAAATCAACAACTCTGTCGGAATCAATGTCTAAACTTCCACTAGAAATCTCAGTTACATCGCACCCAATTTCAACTAATTCGGTGAATAATTCTTCAGCTTTACCCTGGTGCTCTGAAAGCTCAAGTAAAGTACCACCATTACATACTGAAATATCATGAGATCGCAATAATTCTATTTTCTTTCTAACAATCTCTCGTGATTGTAATTGTGTTGTAGCCCAACCAAGTTTCCATAAATCCACATATTCTGCGCAAATTGTTAGTAAATCTTCAGTATTTCTTAAACCTAAACCTTGGTCTAGGCACATTGTCATTCCCTTAGCTCTAGGCTTACTAGAGCGGTCAGGCATTGGCAAAAATGAAAATGCTTTTTCTTCAGCCATTATATCTCCAAATCGGGCGCTTCTATAAGCATAGCACTCAAGCCACCAATTATATCCGTCGTATCAATGTTTTTAGTTCGTAAATATGAAACTGCAGCTATTGATTTATGTCCATTACCGCAATAAAGTACATCACCATCTGAAATCAAACGATAATTTGTAATAATTTCTTTTAAGGGAGTATTTGCCACTCCTTTTACGTGTAATAATTTCCAATCTTCAGCATTACTAACATCTTTCATTGTTCCGACATATGACTTAGCATTCTTAGCCTTAACTCTCGATAAAGTTGATGTTTCTTGATCCCATAATACATAATGAAATATATCTAAATTAGTATATCCTTCAGACTCTAATCTAAGAAAAGATTCGGCTGAATTAGAAGAATTACAAACTATAACTAACTTCTCATGTTTACTAAAAAAACATGAAACCATATACTCAAATGAACCATTAATACTAGCATTGATTGAATTATTTATATGACTTTTAGCAAAATCATTAGTTGGCCTACTATCTAATACTGAAACGCCAGAACTTCTAAGAGTTTTAAATTCTTTCAATGAAATACTACTCATTATTGTACCTGAGTGTTTGTATATTTAAAGTAAACTAAAAATCACCCAAAGTGAATTGACGAGCTCGAGGTTTAACATTAAGATATTTATCTAATGCTTTCTCAACCCGGGGTTTATTAAATGAAAAATCATGACATAAATAATTTAATATTGAATCTCTCTGAGGAATAGACCATTCGGGCTCAAAATCAATTACTGGATGATCTAAAAATAATGATCTAATTTCATCTAAATTATCAATTTCCTTTCCTATCTCATCAAGTACTGCTTCAGCAGTACCATACTTTTGTAAAAATTTAAGCCCCCTTTTAGGACCAATTCCTTCAATTCCTGGATTAAAATCGGTTCCCATTAGAATAGCCACATCAACTAATTGTTCTCTATTAAGTTTAAGATTTTCAAAAGATAACTCTACATCGATTATCTCTGGTGAAACCTCTACCCACTTCTGCTGTTTTGGTAACTTCCGACGGCCTGAAAGTGTTAAGTTACGAACTAATTTTGAAGCACCAAATAATACGGTATCAAAATCCTGTGACGCACCATAATCTACCACTTTACTATTCAACAAATGAGCAACCTGAGCCTCACCTTCACTTGGTGCATCTACCCAGGGAATCCCTAAAAAATCTAGTAATTTTTTAGACTCTAAAACCGTATTTAAATCAAGGCGAGTAGTTTGCTGAGCTTTCGTTCGTGCAGTCTCAAGATCTCCTGCTTCAATCGCAGCTTCCCATTCTATTTCTGCCTTAATTTTACGTTGCCTTCTTACTTCCAATAAATTTCTCTTAAGTTTTGGAGGTTTTCCATCAAATACAACACATAGCTTTAGTCCACTCTCAACCAAATTCGAAAATTTAAAAAAAAGACCACTAAGATGACTAGTAACTCTTCCTTGTGAATCAGTTAGTAGTGTTCCATCAGCCTGTCTTATACTTGTTAAAAATTGATATAGTACATTGTACCCATCAATTGCCACTTTTTGGCCACTCAATTCATCAACTTTTATTTTTCTAGTTTCAAGTAAAGGACCTAACTGGATACCCATTAACCTTTCACAACCCCTAAGGGCTTCAAACGAGCAACCTTATTAGCAATTCCAGTAGCATGACAAACATCTACTACTTCTGAAATATCTTTGTATGCACCAGGTGCTTCTTCAGAAGCCACTCTCGGCGATCTAGCTTTAACATAAATCCCTTCTTTTTCCCACAAATCTTTAATCAAATCAGTTGAACCATATTTTTTCAACGCAGCTTTTCGACCCATTGCTCTACCTGCACCATGACATGTTGAGCCAAATGTATTGGCCATAGCTCCTGAAGTTCCAGAAAGAACATAACTTGCAGTCCCCATATCTCCAGGAACTATAACTGGTTGACCAAAATTACGATACTTTTGTGGAATATCTGGAGAATCTGGTCCAAAAGCCCTAGTTGCTCCTTTTCTGTGAACACATAATTCTTCACCTAAATGAACTTCCATTTTAGCAATATTATGAGAAACATCATAAACAGTATCCATTCCCAAACTTTCACCGTCACCTCCAAATATATTGGAAAAAGCCTTTCGTGTTGCGTGTGAAATTAAGGATCTATTAGTCCATGCAAAATTTGCCGCCGCTGACATTGCACCCAAATATTCTTGAGCCTCTTTAGTGTATAGAGGGGCCGAAGCTAGTTGCTTGTCTGGCAAATCTATCCCTTCCCGTTTACTCGCACTTAAAACGCAATCTAAGTGATCCTGACAAACTTGATGCCCGCACCCGCGTGAACCTGTATGCGACATAACAACGGCCTGACCTTCAAAAAGTCCAAATGCTTTAGCGGCCTCTTCATCAAATATTTCTTCAACTTTTTGAACTTCTAAAAAATGATTTCCACTTCCAAGTGAACCCACTTGTTTACGTCCTCTTTTTCTTGCATACTCTGAAACATGCTCTGGTAATGCGTTCTCAATACAACCATTTTCTTCTAAAACTTCTAAATCTTTCTTCCACAAATATCCATTCTCTTCAGCCCACGTCGCTCCAATTGAAAGAACGGATTCTAATTCTCTGTCGGAAAGAGATATCTTGCCCTTAGAACCTAAGCCAGCCGGTACTTGTTTGTACAACTCATCGATAATTTCTTTCTGTTTACCTCTAATATCTTCTTCTAATAAATTAGTTCTCAAAAGACGAACGCCACAGTTAATATCAAATCCAACTCCACCAGGAGATACAACTCCTACTTCACCTTTATTTGGATCTGAACGAAATGCAGCAACACCCCCTATGGGAAACCCATATCCCCAATGTATGTCTGGCATTGCCATACTAGCATCAACAATCCCAGGTAATTCGGCTACATTTGCTACCTGCTCAATAGCTGAACTCATACCGGGATGAGAAAGTAAAGCTTCTGAAGAATATATCCGCCCAGGCACTCTCATTTTCCCTTCCATTGGAAGTTCGAAAATATGTTTGGACTTGGAAACTAATTTATCTTTCATAACATTACTCTTCTACAGGTTCATACTTAGAAGGACAGCCCATTTGTACTTTTTCGGCTTTTAGCACAAATTCCTCATCAATAATCTGTAATACTCCTATAAATGTTGCGCTTTTATCTTCTGCAAAAGTATCGGGAAGAATTAAATAATATAAATCTACCTTAATTGAAAAATTTCCATCTTCTAAATATATTTCTTTGCCTCCATCCTGTGAAAATTTCAGTAAAGTCACCATACCGTGAATCTGTAATTTATCACCATCTGCATAATCTCCAGAAATAGCATCTTCAACAGAGATATACATTGATTGCTCATCTACTGTAAAAAAAATGATAACACCCGTTATGACTAATATTGAAAATGCTAATAAACCCTTAGACCAGGATGACCATGGTGAAACTGTTCGCCTCTCGTGATTACTCATTATTACTCTTGATTTTCTTAGATAAATCTCTTAATTTATTAGATAAATATAAAACATAAGTGCCTATGGCAAACCAAAATATGGACATTCCTCCCCAAAGATAAACCATATCATCAGCAGCTTTCTTATTGACATCAATTTCTAATATAATACTATTCGATTTTATAACGCCAGTATTATTATTCCCATTAAAACTCACATTAAGTTCAACATTAAATATTTCTGAGTTAAAAGTAGAACCCGAAAAACTAAGTGAATCTGTATAATTACTACTATTTTTGTTAATCACTAAGGTTTTCGAATTATCATTGCCAAAATCAAATACTAAATCAAGGTCATTTTCAATAGGTCCTTCTAACCAAATTATAATAAACCAATTTTCTCCAATTTCAAACAACGAATTATAGTAAATATGTACTATCTGCTCATCAAGTACAACCAATTCAGCCTTGTCTGTAAAGCATTCCTCTTGATGACAATAAGAACCTTCTGAAACTGGAAGGATTAGTAAAAAAATTAAAAAAACGGTCAAAATGTATTTCATGCATTTTCCATCCTTTTTTCTAAATAATCCCTTTCTAACTCCTCAATTTGGAAACGTAGTTTGAATAAAAAATAGTATAGAAGTAAGAAACCCAAAAGACCCATGTAAAGCCCTAACCTCAGTGTAGGGTCCAAATTTCCTTGATCTTCAGTACCTAAAATTACGGGATGATGTGACCTTAGAAAGCGTGAAGATAAATATGAAAGAGGTATCATTAACATACCAGACAGACCTAATATTGCTGCGTTTTTCTTAACATTACTAGTTTCAGGTTGCCTTCTATAAACAATATAGGCAACATACAAAAGCCACATTACAAGAGTTGTTGCTAATCTCATATCGGTTAAAAAACGTGATACAATATCGCCACCCCATTCTGCTTTCATCCAGAAAGTTCCCGATGCTAAAGACATAAAACCAAAAACTAAACCTAATTCAGCTGAACATTTAGCAATATTATCGGCATAATCTGACTTATTATACAAGTAGAAAGAACTACCACCTACAACCATCATAAAAGCCAAATAGGTAATAAGTCCAGAAGGTACGTGAAGATAAAATAATTTTTGTGCATTAGGTGCCGTGAAAAATTTTGCAGGACCTAAATGAAGTAAACCAAAATAAAGAGTACCAAGAATGAGTAGAAAGCCAAGACCGCCTACCAATTCTCTAAAATACTTCATTTCGATTTCCACTCCCTCGGATAAGTCCCCCTCTTCATTATCACTCTTTCAAGCTTAGCTACCTTACCCTTTAAATTCGATCTTTCAACTATTTCTTGAGCATCAACTGTAGCTCTCGCCAAAGCTATAGTTTCACCTCTTAAACTATTAAGAGATATTAATTGACCTCTTTTCATTTTCTTTGAAACGGAAACCACACCTGGAATACCTAAGTCAGCACCATGACAAATCGCATCTACTGCAGAATCTTTAGCTTCAATATATGGTATGTCTAAAAGCATCTCTTCTAAAGGTCTCAAAATTTTAGAAAGTTGAGATGAATCTCCTGACTCTTTCCAAGATACATACATATCATGAACCTCAACAAGAGTTACTGAATCTTCTATTCGGAATGGACCTGATTTAGTTCTTATCAATTGTTCCATCCAACAATTTATACCTAAAGCTGAACCAATATCTTCACACAAATTACGAATATAGGTGCCACCTTCACATAATACTCTAAATAAGGTGTTGTTAGAATTGTGTTCCAATAATTCTATTTCATAAATTCGCCTTATTCTCAATTCCCTCTTAACTGCAGCTTGAAATGGAGGAATTTGGTAAATTGGGCCTGTGAATTTGTCAAGCATACTTTGTACCTTCTTCAAACCAGGATCCCGCTTATAACTCATTAAACAAAGATATTCTTTTGGTGATTCTTGCATAACCTTAATCACTTTTGAAGCACTCCCGAGCGATATAGGTAAAACTCCAGTAACATTAGGATCTAAAGTACCTCCATGGCCTGCTAATTTTAACTCAAATAAATCTCTCAGCCAAGCCGCTACTTGATGAGAAGAAGGACCTGCTTGTTTATTAATTATTACAACTGAGGATTGTAATAATTCTTCAATACTCCTTTTACTTGGCGGTGAACCATAAGATGCACCTCTATTGTCAGTTATTTTATACAAACTATCTCCCAAAAAGCCAACTAAAAAGACCACTTGATGGAATTGATTGATCGGCATCATACATTTCTGCCAGTTTCTCTGGAGAAAGTGTTTTCATACGAGATGGATCTATGTCTTTCAACAAATCCAACTCTTTTTTATCTAACCAAACTCCATTACATTGTAAACAAACATCAATTTCCACACCACCGGGATGTTCATCATCCATAATAGAACCACAACTTGGACATAGTAGTTTTGAACCTGAATCAATACCTAAATGTTTAGTTGTCAAATGGTGTAAAGGACGGTTGCCTGTTAAAGTCATTAACTCCCCCTTATCAAGATATATTCCCGAACAGGATTCACATTTATCTATTTCTACTTTCCATAAGCCTTTGGTCAACATCTCAGGTTTTAATTCTGAGAAACATCGGGGACAGTCTCTTTTCATTATTTTATGACTTCCTGTTTTTTAGAACAGTCTCTGCATATAACTCTAGTAGAATTCCAACCAGGGCCAGTCGGTACCATTATTTCCTTTTCACAGAAATAACATTTTTCTTTGAGCGCAGAGTCTCTTCCAGTAAATTTAGGCAAGCTTCATCACCACTTGTCGATTTAGAGAGAGTGAATAAAAGTTTTCATACCCTTGCTCAATTGTTTTATGGACCCTTTTAACTGAAACATTCAGCCGCTGTAGCTCAGTTGGGAGAGCGTGGGACTGAAGATCCTAAGGTCGCCGGTTCGATCCCGGCCGGCGGCACCACCTCTTTGAGATTTTAAAAAAATGTCTTTGGAAAAATATTATGAGGCTCGAAATAGGGCATTAAGAACCATGTCACTTGGTCTAATTTTCCTTATTTTTTTACCTATTGGCATTCCCGTTTCTTTAATTATAATTCCCTTTATTGCTGGAAAAAATGGAGCCAGTAAACTACCAAAAGAGTGGCATTTAACCTACATTATAACAGTAGGTGGAGGATGGGCACTTGGATTAGTTTCAAGTATTTTCCTTTTATTATCATTAGCTCTTGGCCCTTCTTTACAAATAAATATTGCTGAACCCATTATCTTTGCCGTACTTCTTGTATTTACTTGGTTCTCTTTTACAATAGGAGTTAAAAGCGCAAAAACTACATCAATGTCTGCAGGCCCTTATGAACAGGAATGGGAAGAAGAATATACTGAAGAATCACTATCAAACGATGATAAAAAAAATGAGACTAATAAAAAAGTCGAATCCAAAAAGAATAAAAGAGTATTAGCAATACCTAATGAATATAAAGACAACAAAAGTAAAGATATGTTCTCTAAAGTCAAAAACTTCATCACCGGGCCTGCAAATAACGATAAAACTATAAATAATAACATCAAAAAAATCAGTACTGATACTTCTAAAACAAGTCGTGTTTCAGCTTTGGCGAGTCGCCGCCGTAAATAGTTAAATAGCCTGATTTCTGGATTGACATATGGATAAGGCAAAAATTAGAGTTCTAATTGCTAAGCCTGGCCTAGATGGACATGACCGGGGAGCTAAAGTCATTGCTAGAGCTTTAAGAGATTCTGGAATGGAAGTAATATACACTGGGTTACGGCAAAGTCCAGAGGATATAGTAGAAGCTGCAATTCAAGAAGACGTACACTTTATTGGTTTAAGTATACTTTCTGGAGCGCACACACACATCTTTCCAAGAGTAATTGAATTATTAAAAGAAAATAATGCAGAAGATATCAAAATTATTGCCGGCGGTATAATCCCTAATCAAGAGATTCCGAAATGGAAAGAGATCGGAATTGATGCTATTTTTGGACCAGGAACTTCTACAAAAGAGATTATTGAATATATCAATAGGTCTGTAAAGTGAAATCAAATGAATTAATTAACAAACTAAAGCAGAGTGATGTAAGGGCTGTAGCTAGATTACTAACACTTATTGAAAACGAGGATAAAAGTATTGAATATATTTTGAAGAATATTTGGCATTTAACCGGTAAATCATATATTATCGGAATTACTGGCCCGCCTGGCGCGGGAAAATCTACAATCGTTGATCTCATAGCAAAGATGGCTTTGGAAAACAATCTCAAAGTTGGAATTCTTGCAGTTGATCCAACTAGCCCATTTTCAGGAGGAGCTGTTCTTGGTGATCGCTTACGTATGAATAGCGCTCAGAAATCAGGAATATTCATTAGATCTGTTGCCAGTCGGGGACATCTTGGAGGATTAACAGCAACAACACGTTTTATGATAAATGGATTAGAAATGTTGAGAAATGACCTTACTTTAGTTGAAACTGTTGGAGCTGGACAAGGTGATGTTGAAATTGTCAAAGTTGCAGATACTACAATTGTTGTAGAAGTTCCCGGACTTGGTGATGAAGTCCAAGCGCAAAAAGCGGGAATTCTAGAAATTGGAGATATTCTAGTTGTTAACAAGGGTGATAGGCCAGGATCTGATAGATTAGCTAAGGAGTTGAAAATGATGTTAAGCTTAGGTGAACACAAGGAATGGATTCCTCCAATAATTACAACGACAGCAACCAAAGAACTAGGAATTGAAGAATTATGGAATAAAATTAAAGAACATAGAGACTATTTAGAAAATAAAGACATAAATAAAACAAGACTTGATAAAATTAAATATGATTTAGAAAATCAGCTAAGTCAGCACCTATTCACTAGAAAAATGATACAAATTGGTGAGAATGAAATTGAAAATATGGCTAAAAAAATATTCAAACGTGAGATAGACCCATTTACTGCTATCGAAACCATTATCAAACAATAAGTATTAAATCAGGCAAACATGGGACACATAATGAACTCAGAGAAAGATGAAATAAAAAAATACCTGAAAACTAGCTCAATTAGTGCTGAAATTAATAAAGACGAAGATGGACCTAAGCTAATGACGAATATTGAAGCATTTCATGAAGGTAAATTTCCAGAAAATCTTACTGAAAAGTTTGAATTGCCTCCAACTTTGAACTCTGAATCTTTAATTAATAATATTGAATTACAACATAAAGACTTATTGGAAAATAGACCTACTCCCGAATTATTAGAAAGTGCAAATTTAATCGGTAATTTAGAAGATTTACGATCTCCTGCAATGGGTAATCTTTACGAAGAAAAACGACTCAGTGAAACTGACGAAAGAAAAAAAATAGATAATCGAAAATAAATTTCATTGGGCACGTGGCCTAGCCAGGAATGGCGGCTGCCTCCTAAGCAGCAGGTCGAGGGTTCGAATCCCTCCGTGCCCGCCAAAAGAAATAATTGAGCCTAAAAAGACAAATTATTATATACACCGATATAGGGGCAATAATATGGTAAAACCGGGAAAGTTGAGAAATGGACAAGGATTTACGAATGGTAACGGATTAACGAACGGAAACGGATTAACGAACGGAAACGGATTAACAAACGGTAACGGATTAACGAACGGAAACGGATTAAC
>Ga0115000_10000873_pt1 | contig 27518 bp, 20 predicted proteins | sample ArcticOcean_MG_C_6_FD_89690 | JGI IMG/M metagenome (GOLD analysis project Ga0115000, IMG submission 89690) | Marine microbial communities from western Arctic Ocean - ArcticOcean_MG_CB8_128 | ecosystem: Environmental > Aquatic > Marine > Oceanic | place: Arctic Ocean: Canada Basin | collected... | reverse complement strand
TTTGGCTTATGATCCAAGAGAAAAATTCAATTTAGCTGCTGCTTTTACCCATATCCATAAAGACGTTGCCAGGCCATCAGAAGGAGGAGTTCCATTTCACCATGTTTCTTCTAGATTAAATTCTAATATTAGTAAAGCAAATAACCCTGATACTTTGCCATTAAAAAATAAAGGAATTGAATTTAAAAATAATTTGGCACTTTCCGGATGGCATGAAGTTTTTGATATTTATATGAAGTTAAGATCTGAAGCCAAAAAATATTGGATAGCCACTGGAAGAGAGTCTGAATTCTACTTATAAAAATTATAAGATTATAAATTCTAGCAATAGTCATATATCCTATTCTTTTCGGAAGTTTATGACAGTAGTCATCCTAGTAGCAGGTAGCGGAACTAGATTTAGAGATGATAAACCTAAATGCCTTGTTGATATAAATGGAATTAGCCTAATAGAATGGACTATATCTTTGATAAGAGACGTTGATAAGGAAATTCCAATAAGGCTTGTCACAGGACATAAGTCTAAAATGATTGAAGAATATGTAAATAAATTACAAATAAAAAATTTAAAAATTATTCATAATATAGACTATCAAAACGATCAAAACATCCTTTCTGCACAATCAGGAATGAGAGGCGTAGAAAGTGATGTCTTGGTACTTGAAGGGGACTGTATATTTAATGAAACGACAATGAAAAAATTAATTTCATCAATAGGTGAAAATAAAAATATTATTTTTACTAAGGACAGCGTGGAGATGGATAAAAAAAATGCCATAATAAAGGTAAATAAATTTAATAAATTTGAAGAATATATGATTGGAAAAAGACCCAAAAATTTCAGCATTGAATTTTGGTCAAATATGACAGGTGCGGTATTATTCAATAAATTTGACATTGATAGAGTTATTGAGTGGTTGGAAAGTAGCAATAAAGATCCCAAAAATACTTATTATTTTGAACCATTAGTAGATAATAAGGAGATATTTGATGTTGATGTTGAAAAATTGGATGATGAATCTGATTTTTTATCTTTTAATACTCAAGTAGAATATTTACAGGCAATGAAAAGGCTTGGTATTAAAACTTCAATTACACTTGTCGATGTAGAATCTTTGAAGCACGTAGAAGATTTTAGCCTCAAGAGGGTCGAGTGGTTAAAAAACAAAATACTTGAAGAAAAAATTTGGAATAAACCTATATGCATAGATTCTGAATATGGGATAGTAATGGATGGGCAACATCGCATGGAAGTAGCTAAATTACTAAAAATTAAAAAAATACCTGCAATTCTTTTTTCACATGATGAAGTAGATTTTTGGTCATTAAGAGAAAATCATACAGTTGATTTAGAAAGCATAATAGATAAATCACTCACAGGAAGGATTTATCCATATAAGACTGTAAAGTACAAATTCCCAATCAATATACCAAAATGCTCAATAAATCTAGGGGAATTATGAATGACAAAAGTAAATATAAGGACTGTAACGGGATTCCTGAATAATCCAGATTCTAGAAAGATGGTTAAAATTATTGACAATATTGGAAAAATAGAAAAAATATCTAAAGTTAGAACTAAACGCCTTGCAGTAAATATTGATGATTTTTCTGATGCGAACATAACTAAAATATCCAAAGAAATTGAAAATTTAGGTTATTGGGGCTTTTCTGTTTCGTTCAATGACCCTACTGACATGGAACAAATTATTAATGCTAAAAAAATATTAGAAAATACTAAAAATGGATTTGTTAATTTTAAAATTACAAAAAAAGGAAGGGAATTAGACTCAAATCTAATCTTGCCTTCAACTGACTTAATAATTGATACATCAAAGATAGAAAATGGATTTAATAATTTTCGACTAGGTTTTTCATTTGGCCTCGAAAGTGAAACTCCATTTTTTCCTTACGCTGCAGCAGGAGATAAAGAAGGATTTGCAATAGGATTGGAATATATTGGATTAATGTTAGAAGTAATAAGTAAAAATAATAGAGAATCGCTAAACCATATTCGCAATGAATTAATAAGAGAATTAATGATATCATTTACAAATATTGCTAACAATTGTCAAAATATTGCAGATGAATCTGGAATGAAATTTATTGGAATTGACCTATCAATTGCCCCCTATCCATACCCCCTAGAAGATCAGAGTGTAATAGATTTGTTAGAATCATTGGGCAATATTGGCCGATCGAGAGGAGATACAGAATTCCATGCAGGCATGAATGGAACAATATTTCTTCATACCTATATAACTTCAATAATAAAGGAAATTATGAGAAATGCTGAATTTCCAGTTACGGGTTTCAATGGCGTTATGTATTCAGTATTAGAAGATTCTAAATTAAGTAAAAGATATGCAAATGGAGATATCAGAGTCAGTGATTTGTTACTTACTTCCACTACTTGTGGATGTGGCATAGATATGGTCCCAATTACTGGCTGGGGAATACACAAATCAGTTTCTAGTTTATTTTTTGACATATATGCACTCAGTAATGCTTTGGAAAAGCCTTTGGCATTAAGAATATTACCAATACCAAACTCCAGACCAGGAGATTTGACCGAATTTAGACATTTATTTTTTGCCAATACGCGCTTATCGGAAGATAGGTCAGGAATTAGTATCAATGAATTACCTGCTCAAAAGAAAGATTCAGTAATATATATGTAGGGAGGTTTGCAATATTGCCTTTTGAAGAAATAATTGAAAATATATTTAGTCAACGTGCTAAAAAAATCTCAGGTCATGATCCTTGGAGATATGGAGAAGAATTGGCAAAAAAAACTGATGAAATAGAATTTGACTGGTTAAAAAATAATCTTATAATAAATGAAGAAACTAAGATGATTGATGTTGGGTGCGGTACTGGAAGGCATGTTATATACATGTCAACTTTGACGGAAATAGGAAGCATAATTGGATGTGATTTTATTGAAGAATATATTAATTTTTTAAATGACAATATTAAATCACTAAAAATAAAAAATGCAAAGGGAGTAATCAGTAAAGCTACTGATTTCGTAAATAAAACTGGAATTAATAAAGTAGATATTGTAATAGCGATAGGCGTAATTCAATATCTTACGACAAAAAATGAATTGACTAAATTCGTCGATAATTGTAGTAGTGCCCTTAATAAGAATGGCACACTAATATTAAAACACCCCTTGTCTGTAAAAAATTCTTATGTTTTGGATTATGAAAGGAAAGAAATGGATACAAGATATATAGCCAAATATTATAATTTAACGGATATTATGGCAGCATTATTTGAAAAATTTGAATTGATTAAAATTGAAAGAGTATTTACAGAAGATAATCTCGGTGAAGACCTGAATAAAATAGAAAATGAGCCTCTAGCTAGACAAATGTGGTTGCATTTACTCAGGAAATAATTGAATAACACAGGCAATACAAATTCGAAAAGGTCATAATATAAGCCCCTCTAAGGCAAGCATGTGGAAAGAATACACAGTTGAGGCTGCATCAAATAGACAAGATTTAGGCAGGATTGTTAGAAAAATGATTTCGAACGGGTGGCAGCCGATTGGAGGAGTTTGCATAGATATACATGAAGAAGACGCACGTTTCTTACAATCTATGGTCCGCACTAGAGAAGATTAGTGCTCAAGTCTTGAATTCAGTTAAACCTAGGTCCACTTCTTGCCATATCAAGTCAAGTTGGATCATATTATCTAGAGGAAAAATTTCAGAACCTATTGTCGATATAAGTAATGGGTTCCGTTTAATGGAAATTTGTTCAATGATTTTTTCTACTATAACATCAGTAATTACTTTAATAGAAACACTGTAACTAGGTTTTAAGATTAATCTATCATAAGATGTATCAATTATGGTACCAATTAACGGATTCTCCGCTAGTACAGTCAAGCCATCCGACAATATATCTAGTGCCAAGACGAAACAACCACATGCTATAGATTCAGGAATTGTGCGAGGAAAGCAATCTCTTCCTGAAGTTATTAGATGGGTTTTACTCCTATTAAATAGATTACAAAGTTCATCTTTGGAAACACGTTCATAAATTTTAACATGATAATCTTTCCATTTTTCATTAAGTTCATCTATGCCTTCTGTAACGCCGACTATTGTGATACTGATATCATTATTTTTTAAGAGTAATTCATCAACTAATTGATAAAATAAATCATAATTCTTGGTCTTTTGAATTGTTGTTCCAGTAAAAATTATATCTATGTCTCTTTTTGGTTTAAGATTTAACTTGAATAATGGAGATGCGGCCTTATTAAATTTTAAAAGGCGGGATTTGGGATAAATCCTCTTCATTGAATTATAATTTGATTTGTCATCATATAACACAACTGGATATTTGCCTGCTGAGATTTTATGCCTGTTCTTATCCACAATTGCAATAGCGGATTCAGCAAAGTTACGGAATAATCGTCTAAATTTAAATAATTCATCATCCGACTTATTTTCTGGCATGATTGGAGCATCTATCCTAGAGAAAACTGGTTGAGCGGACATTTCAGATAACATAGATTGTACCTCAACATAATCAATTTCTCCCTTAATTACCTTGGGAATAATATCTCTCATTCTGCTCATAAAATGTGGGAAAAACAAAGAAGTAGCAGGATAAAATATAGTAGTACTAGGAGAATATTGTTTCATTAATTCATTATGTAAATTTGGATAATTTCCCCTGACTATTAGAACCTTAATATTTTCAATTTCTGGGAATTTACTAGGAGAATTAATACTCCAAAAATTATAATTATTGTTTATTTCTATCTTGCCAACTCTAGTGATTACGTCCCAATTCCTTTTTTCATTTGAATCGTGACCCAAAATCACGTCAATTTTAGTAATGTCAAGATAGTTGGCGATAGACTTTGCAAGAAGAAAGAAAATGTCTGATTCTAGATTATCGAGAATATTAATTTCTTCTTTTGATAAATTTTTCACTAATTCATAATCTGAAGACATACGAATAAAATCACTAGATTGAGACTTTGCGCCTGCTTCCCATATCGCTGGAACTTTATGAATAAGAACTATCGAAGGGTCTGCCATCAACCTTCCCTAGGACGTCCTTAATATATGGATTCTGATACCATCAATACATGGCAGTCGACTCAGACTTGATTGCTATGTTTTATAATAATAAAAATTATAAGAAAATAATATCGAAAATAGATGCATCTGGAGGTTTTGATACCTGTAAGAGTAAGATATTAGAAGAGTATTACATAATGTCTTGCTATTATCTAAAAAAACCTAGAAAGCTTGATAATACTCTAAAAATAATGGTTGCTTTGGAATCAAATAATGAAGTATTAATTAGCCTTTTGAAAACTGCATTGGAACAGAAGTCGAACTCTACCGTAGATAGCATTGAGAAAAATTCTAAAAAAGGCTCAAAATTAGAAACTAATGTAAAAGCATTGATCCTAAATAGTATAATGAAAGAAAAATATGCCGATAAAAACTCAACCACTTTGTTAGTATCAGAAAGGATATGCTACTTATTAAATAGTAAGAATTTCTATGATTTGAAAGATAGTAAAGAGTTTATTGAAACAATAAGAGTTAGAGTTCAAAAGATTTTCAGAACTAAGAATTATGATAGGATAATTACGTGGCTAAGTAATTTAAAGATACTGGAAGAAAATTTTTTAATTTACAGATTTTTCATATTATCAAAAAGGGGAGTAGGAGATACTGAGAGTGTAATACGACTCTGTGAAAAAACTATTAGAGATTTAAATCGGCCAAGTAATATTGAATGGATTTTAGATATATTGTATACTGCGGGAGAAAATAAATTAATTGGAGAGTTATTGTCAAATTATGACATTAATAAAATGACATTTAGGGCCAATCTTATCTATGCACGATCACTAAAAAAATTAGGAGATATTAAAAAATCTGAATTAATTATTGAGGGAGCTAAGAATGCCCTTTCCCGGCAGATAGAAGAAGAAGACATGGAAATTGAAACTGCAATTAAAAATATAAAGGAAATTGGTTTTTCAGGCGATATTAATTTATCAGAGCATTTACTTTTTAATATGATATCAAGCGAAAGATTTTCATCTAAATTAATTAAAAGCAAAAAAGTTCATGAAATGGTTAATCTTTTTCAAGATACGTTAGACAGGCAAAAGAGAATAAAACTGGCCGATGATTTAGAAATATCTAAGATGTTAATGAAACAAAAGAGTTTTCAAATAGTAATTAGATTGTTAAAACCATATATTATACATGGAATTAGGAATTCAGCAGATTTATTTGAGTTGTACACCTTAGCACTCAAGAATGAAGATTTAGTGGATCAAATTGACGAGTTAGTGTATTCCTATTCTAACGATTTAAAGTTAGCCACTGCAGAAAGAATGGCAAATTTCTTGGAGATCAATGGACTTTATAGACAACACAAGATATTATTTGAATTAATGCAGAATGATTTCTTAGATTCATTTAAATTGATACGTTCACATTTTAATGTGTTAGAGAAATATTCTGTAAGTGCGACATCTGAGAGCATATTAATTAGAATTTCAACTATCAAAAAGCCAAAAGCCGGGACAATAATTTATTTTGTAGACAGATATAGTAGAATGGGTAATTTTTCCAATATAGAAACCTTAATGAAAACAATTAGAGTAAATAAGGTTACAAAAATAATATGTAGCCTTAGGATACTAAATATAAATAATATTCGATCGGATATGGTAGATATTTCAAATGATATAATGGCACTCAGCATAGAGGAAAAGAAGAAAAGTATTTTCATGCAAATGATTAAGGAATTTACAATAGTTGCATATCGTAATTATGAATTTAAGAAAATTATAAATGTAATTAGAAAGTTTGAATTAGACAAAAATTTTGATAACCAAATAATTTCAACATATATAAATTCCTTAATAGATGTTGAAAACTATGACGAAGTAGGTGCATTATTGAATAAATATAGAGATGATTTTTCAGACATCCAGAGATGGAGATTCATGATAGAAATTGGCAATAATGATGAAGTTAATAATGATTTAGATGATTATAATAATTCTAAATTGAGCCCTGGAGATGATAGAAATTTGACAGCACTTTTATTTAAACTTGGAAGATTTAGAGAATATATAGATATAACAAAGAGGAGAATTCATCAAGGAGAATTCACTTTATCTACATTGACGAGGCATTTTTATTCATTATATAAATTAGGCGACGATTTTATATGTAAATTAGAATACAAAAAACTATATTTAAGATTTTGCCATAAAGCAGAAAAAAGAGCAATTATTGCAATTTTAGGGTATGATTTTAATCTATCCACTGATTATTTAGATGAGTTGGAATTGTCCATATTAATGGAACCAAAAGGGCACAATATTTCTTTGATGATTGCAAATGCATTTTTAAATCTTGAAAGAGTAGATATAGCATTCAAGTTTTTTAAGCACGCATTAATAAATGGTCAAAATGAATTTAAAGTAATAGAGGTTGGAGTAAGAATAGAGAAATTATTGATTGATTTGTCAATAGATCCTTTGGATTTTTCTGATGAACAAATATTAAGCAAACCAATTTATACTGATGTTGCAGTTATTAGAGAATTAATCAAAACTTTAGAATCCAATAAGAGTAAAAAGAGAAAGAAGAAATATTCAATTGGAATACAAAGCCATACTTTGGACATTGGAGGGGCTGAGAGGCAAGTTTCATATTTATTGAATCTCTTACACAGAGGTAAAATAAAAAGTAAAAATTATTCATTAATAACTCATAAGACTCCAAATTTATCAAAATATGAAGCAACTTATTATCCTAAAATTATTGATAAGAATATCGATATCATAGAATATATAAAACCACCAAATTTTGAATATGATGTAAAAATTAATAGTAGTATTTTGGACATAATTAGTCACCTAAATATACTAAAAGAAAGGCGTTTGAGGAATTTAATTCAGATTTATATGTTTAAAAACTTTGATATCGTACATACCTGGCAAGATTACTGTAACATATACGGAGGAATTGCAGCATTAATTGCAGGAAGTAGAGTAATAATGTCTGCTAGAACCTTGCCTCCGCCTCAAAAGGGTAGACTTGCTGCTAGATCAGGAAGATCATATAAAGAATGTTACCAACTATTATTAACTAATGGCAACATAATATTAACTCATAATTCCACATTTGGAAAAGATGAATATATACGATGGTTGGGGGCTCCGAAAGAAAAGAACTTTACAATACATAATGGAGTTGATGTTTCATTTACGAATGATAATATTGAGAATATAAATTTAATTGAAAGTTTAGAGTTAGAAAAAAATAGCATGATAATAGGTTATGTTGGAAGATTTACAACTGACAAACGCCCATGGCTATTTCTAAAAACTGCTGAAGAAATACTAATTTCAAATAATGTCAAAGGGGAGCGATCGAAAGATCTTTTAGAATGGTATGAAAGTAATGAAAACATAATTAATAACGAAGATAACAATAGAGATATCAAAAATTTAGAGAGGCCGATTCACTTTGTAATGTTGGGAGATGGCCCCCAATTTGAACGCGCTAAAGAGATAATTAGTACATCAAATATTTTAAATGGGAGAATTCATTTAATGGGATTTTCGAATAAAGTAAATTTGTACTTGGATGAATTTGATTGCTTTTTGCTAACCTCAAAGGTTGAAGGCCTACCAAATGTAATAATAGAGGCGCAATCTAGAGGAATTCCAGTAGTTTCAACAGATGTAGGCGGTGCAAAGGAATGTATATTAGAAGATGAGACTGGATTTATTTCTTCTAATGATGACCCAAAAAATCTTGCTGGATTAGTTATAAAAATATTGTCGGATAAAAAGTTTATGAAATCGGTTGGCTTGAAGTCTCCAAAATTCATATTGAATAAATTTGGAGAAGAAACTTGGTCTAAAAATATGAATAAGTTATATCTAGAGGAGTTAACATGAAAAATAGAAAAGTACTCATGATTGCAGATGTTGAAGGATGGGCTTATGACATAATTGCTAAATCAATAGTATCAAAATTTAGGAAATATGAGGCAACAATAGTATATTTTAAAGATATAATAAGAGGTACAGAAAAAGTTGATGCCAGAGACTATGATGTAATTATGGGCTTCTTTTGGTATGATATGTTCATAAGAGGAGGCTTAATTAATAATTTTGATTTAAGTAAAGTATGTGTCACGGTACAGTCTCATAATTCTTGGCTAAAAAGAAATTTAACTTTAACGCAAACAATAAAAATATTAGAACAATATCCTGCAGTTGGTTTTTGCTCAGATAAATTAATGGATAAATTTCCTGAGATAGAGGAAAAATATTTCGTCCCCACTGGTTATGAACCGGGAAAATTCTATCCCACTCCATTGCCCTCATTTGAAGGAAAATTAAAAATCTGTTGGGCAGGTGATCCAGAAACAGCACATCATGGAGATGTAAAGGGGTACTATGAACACATACTACCAGCAATTGAAAAAATGGAAAATGTTGAATTAATAACTACTACGAAGGCAAATCCGATAAAACATAGCAATATGGGTGAATTTTATTCAAGGGGGCACATATATTTGTGTATGTCTGCGAATGAAGGAACATGTATGCCAATATTGGAATCCATGGCATGTGGGAGGCCCGTAATTTCCACCAATGCTGGAATAGCTCCCGAAGTGATAAAGAAAGAAAACGGGTGGATGATTCCTCGTACTACTGACGACCTAATTATTACGATTAAAGAATGCTATAATAATATAAATAATCTTCAAGAGATGGGGACTGCTGCATTCAAAGCTGTCGAAGAAAGAGTAGCAGACTGGAGTGCAATGTATTATGAATCATTATTTGATAGTGTATATGACCAATATCAATTAAATAAAGAAAATAGGTGACCTAATTAAACTTCATTTAAATATCTCAGAATTTCCATCCTTATCTCGTCATTAGTGAACATTTCTTCGGTTCCTGAATTATAGATTTCCATTGATGACTTTGAGAATAAATCATTATCAGGGGGAGAACTACCATATGGCATTATAACATAATGTTTTTCACTTTCCCAAAGTCTAGAAAGTTCGTCAGATGAGATCAGATCTTCATGTAACTTTTCTCCTTGCGTTAGACCTCTTTCTTCCACGATAATTTCATTTTCAGACAATTTTAATTCCATCAACACATTCACTAATTGTTTTATGGAAAAGGACTTCATTTTTAAGACAAAAATTTCTCCCCCAAAACTCAGATCTATTGCATCTAGAACTAGAGAAGCGGCTTCATCAATTGGGATTGCAAAACGAGTAACATTACCATCTGAAACCCAAATTTTACCATTATTTTTAATCCCCTTTACCATAGATGGAATTACTGATCCTCTGCTAGAAAGAACATTTCCAAATCTTACGCAAAAAGAATTAACTGAAGAAGTTTGATTGCAGTCAAGAGTGATTTTTTCGGCTAGATATTTAGTAGCCCCCATAGTATTAGTGGGATTTACGGCTTTATCAGTACTTATTGAAATTAACTTTTTTACATTATTTTCTATTGATAAATCAACAATGTTCTGAGTACCCAAAATATTAGTCTTAACTGATTCTGTGGGATTAATTTCGCATATTTCAACATGTTTTAGCGCTGCCGCATGTACTACAATGTCAACCCCATTTCTAAAAACCCTATTCAAAGATTCTCTGTCTCTAACATCTCCAATTACGAATGAGACATTGCCATATGCAGACAATTCTTCCTTAAGGTAGAATTGTTTTGAATCGTCTCTTGACAATATAGTAACATGTTCAGGACTTCTTTTTAGTAATTGACGAACCACTTCAGAACCTATACTCCCTGTACCTCCAGTGACCAAAATCCTCTGCCCTTCAACTCCGCCCATGGCCTCCACATAACCCTCAAATTGATAAACTAATATGCAATTTATAGAATGAGAAATTAAAATTCAATTATTTTATCTTCAGAATATCCCATCATTATTGCGGCTATTTTAGCAATTGGTAGTGATGAATGAATTAATAACTTGCCAGGTAAAGAATCATTAATGCACTGCATCAACCATGATAGTGACAATAATGTATTTGAATCTAGATTTTTAAGGATTGAGAAAAAACGTCCAAGATTGAGCCTTGGATCTCTAAAGATTTTCTCTTTATTTAATGAATTTTGAATTTCACCATTTATTAAAAATTTTTCACCAAATAAAAAATTATCGCAAATATCTATATTGAATCTCATTATATTATTTTTCGATGGGACGGATGTTATTTCATCATTAGTTGATGAAAATAAGTGAGATAATTGCTTATCAATAGAATTATCGTCCATAACATATGATAGGTGTTTAATTGACTCACATATTAAATTGATTTCGTCCTTAGAAAATTTTTTCATTTCGGAATTTGTATTGATTGGATAATCTTGAATATCTTCTACCCTAAATAGTGGATAATAAGTATTATTCTTTATAAATGATGTATAAAAAGATTCTGGATAACTAATTTCGGATCTTTTATTGGAAGATATTGCATGAATAATCTTATGATCTAATTCAGACCAAATATCTGCATAATCAGTTTCCGATAAAGTATTCTTTAATGAGCCTTGTATTGGATCTAATATAGACAGATAGTCAGTACCAATTCCAATATCTCCTATGATTTGATATTTACCTGATTTTAGAATATATTTAATAACCCTAACTAAAAGAGTGTTTCCATGGATAGATAATAAATCTCTGATTTCATTTGCAATATGAGAATTATCCATATTTGAATAAATTAAATGTCTCAAATAATATTTCATAGCATCAACTTCATGCTTGGAAGTATTAGCAAGTAGAGTTAGAGTTTCTTCAAATAATGAAGATTGATTCAATTTTTCTGAAGCGATGATTACTTCATTCAATAATGGGCCGTGCGGCTCATGCATTAATTTTAGATAGATATTAATTGTGTTTTGATAATCTTTGAGTTTATTTAAGGACCTCAATACAAATGTCGATTCATCTAATATCCAATTATCATAATTATCTAATCCTCCCAAGATATTTATCAGTTCAGAGTATTTAGATTTTGAATACAAAGATCTGTAAGAATCTTCAATTAAAGGTTGATTAATTAAAGTTTCATCAGATTGTAAAGTTAATAATTTATCCTTGGAATTAAGGGCTGGTTGATATTGAGGATTTATCAGCAATATTTTAGAAATTAAATCACTTGCTAGTTTGAAATTTGATTGATTGATTGCAATTCTTGCCAATTGGTTCATTGCTTCGATATTATTATTTGATAATGAAAGTACATTTTGCCATGATATATTTATTTCGCCATAATTCATAGAATATTTAGTTAAATTTCTGGCTTTGAATAATGTCGCTATATAATTATCAGGTTCAATAGATAAAATTTCATTTGATAGAGATAATGAATTGGAATATTTCTTAAGTGAATAATCTATTCTCATTTCAGCTATTTTAGGCTCAATATTTGATGGAAACTTTTCATAAAAATAGATTAGAGATTTTGTAATCTGTTCTTTATTATCAAGTGCTATTGCGGACCTCAATTGAAAACGACAGATATTGAATAATAATGACTTATCATATTCTTGTCCATCGTTGCATAAGTCGAAACATCTTTGATATTCTTTTAACATATACAATGACCTAATTTTATAAGATAATTCAACATTAGTTAAATCTATTCCTAAATTATCACATAAGTCAATTACATCTCTCCAGTTACTAGATTTATACGATTTTTCTAATTCCCATCGTCTGACTTGAATGTCCGACTCAGGGGGAACCATATCTGCCGCTGGGCACTTTAGTTGAAAATATGCTTGATGATATCAAAAATTGAAATGACTTATCAATAGAAGTTCCCGGGGAAGTTTATGGAGCGCAATGCAAGTACCTTAGATTCTCTAAAAATTGCGGTCGTTGGGCTGGGATATGTTGGATTACCAACTGCTTTAGCATTTCATGATGCAGGATTTAATGTATGTGGAATTGATGTTTCTACCAAAGTCATCAATATGTTAAAAAATGGTGAAAGCCCATTAATCGACAATACAGCTAACTTAACAATCCCAATTAACTCAGAAAACTGGAGAGTGACAACTGATTATCAAGATGCAGTTTTTTCATCTGATGTCATATTAATTACAGTCCCTACACCAGTAAATGATGATAATAGTCCTAATTTGAGTTATGTTAAATCGGCATCAGATAGTGTTTTTAAAAATGTTAATAGAGACAAGAAAACTATTGTTGTTCTCGAAAGTACTGTTTATCCTGGCGTCACTAGAGAAGTCCTAGGCAGTTTATGTTTAGAGAATGGCCTAAAAATTGATGAAAATATTTGTTTAGCCTACTGTCCGGAAAGAGTTAATCCAGGTGATGAAATTAGAGGAGTTGATTCAGTCGCACAAATAATTGGTTGTGATGACCCTCTGATTGGAAAAATGCTTACGGAATTATTTTCTAGAACTACTTCGGCATCTTCCACATATGTCGGTAAAATAGAAATTGCTGAAGCTTCAAAAATGATAGAGAATGTCCAGAGGGACATCGATATAGCATTGGTTAACGAATTAGCCATAATTTTACCCAAGTTAGGAGTAGATGTAGAAGATGTATTGGCTGCTGCTGCAACGAAATGGAATTTTCATAGACATACTCCCGGAATAGGAGTTGGTGGCCATTGTATCCCAGTAGATCCTTATTATTACATGGCATTAGCCGATAAGGTTGGATTTCCATCTATGATTTCTACCGCAGCGAGAAAAATAAATAATTCTATGCCCGAAATAGCAGCAGAAAATATAATTAAACTAATAGATAGAGAAAAAGATATCAATATCCTTGTCCTAGGTTATTCATATAAGCCAGAACTTGGAGATTTAAGGGAGACTCCTGTAGAAGATTTAACTTTGTCACTGAGTCAAAAGGGTGCGAATGTAAAAGTTTGGGATTCTTTGGTTGATAACAGCAGAATGCCAGAATGGGTTGAGCCCATCAGTAACCCGCTGGAGTGTAGAGAAATTGATGCAGTAGTATTGGCCACGGCACATAAAGAAATACTAGATATAGATTGGTCAGAATTAATTAAAAAATGTAGAAATACTATTATTTATGATGGCAGAAGAGTCCTTAATAGAGCAAATATGGAGAAGATTGGTTGGAAGTATACAGGAATAGGGGTTCCTGAATGAGGAAAGTAAATCATTTTTTCATTATATCATCTGTGAGGAAGTAATTTTATGAAAGGAGAAGAGGGCTTTCACATTGATTCCATAAATATCGAAACTCCCTTGCCAAAGAATATTAAAAATAAAAGGAAGGAGTCCGAATCTCGATATTCTTTAAAAAAAATGGATGAACAGTCTAAGCCCAAAAAAGATGAAATAATCAATTTGATAAAAGCAAACGAAATTGAAATTGCTAAGAGAAATCTGCTTTCTTGGTTAAATATATATCCTAAGGATGAAAAAATAATTGAAATGATGATTTTTGTTGAAAAAGAATTAGATAATAAAGGTGAAGTAGATTATTGGCATAATTTATTATCTCAAATAAATCCTAATAATAAATTTATTATTCAAATTGATGAATATTATAAAGTCAAAAATGACATATTGACCAATCTAGGACACAAAAATTGGCAGGAGTGCGTAGACCTATGTCAGGATTTATTAAAGATGGAACGAAATAACAAATTTATTTTAATCTCAATGGCCAGAGCAAATAGAGGATTGAAAGATTACAACAATGCAATAGTTTACTGGAATAGATTGTTAAAACTAGATAGATTAGATGAAAATGAAGTTTTAGAATATTGTAATTGTCTTTATAATGCTAGGAAATTTAAAGAAATAATAAAAATAATTAGTGCAAGAAGTGATAATAATTATACAAATAAACATCTTGAAATATATATTAGGTCCTTATTCAATATTAAAAATTTCGATGATTGCATTATTTATTGTGATAAATTATTGTCCTTAGATAAAGAAAATTTGATTGCGGTGAAATTTTTATCCAAGAGTCTTATGTCATTAGGACAAAATATTCGTGCAGCTAAAATTTTAGAAAACAGTATAAAAATTGGAAATTCAAACGTTGAGACTTATGAAAATTTAATCGAGACCTACTTGAGAATGGATGAACGTGAAAGGGTCAATCAAGTTTGGGAAAGAATTGAAATTAATAGTAAAGAAAATATGTCAAATTTTTTAATAGCCTTGGAAGTTTCAATGAAGTTTAGTTGGAGTCAGAGATCTGAAAGATTATTAAATAATAAAAAAATGAAAATCGATGGATTAAACTTAAATATTGAAATATCTAAAATTGCCCTAAGGAACGGGAATATATCAGAATCTTGGAAATATTTGAAATTGAGTGAAAGGGATCAAGAATATACATTAATACAAAATAAAATTAAGAAAATTCTCAAAATAACTTGTAGTGATGTAAGCGAAATAGAATCAAATGAAAGCAATATACCAATTATTTGGACTTCAAGTCTTGTCATTAGAGAATTACTAAGAAGGCGTAAGGAAGTTAAATTAAGGAATAAAGATCTGAGATATAGCATAATTACCTCCACATTAAATCGAGGAGGGGCTGAGAGGCAAGTCGCTCTGACTGCTAAAGGGATACACGAGCGAGGATTTGATTGCCATTTAGCAGTTCATCGTGAAGGGAGAGATATTGAGTCCACTTATCAAGAAGATTTAATATCAATAAGTGAAAATATAGAAATACTTTCCAACATAAATTTGGACGATAAAAATAACTCTGGATATGCCATTATGCAGAAAAATCTACCATTATTAAATCTATTAAATAATACTACTAATGATAAAATAAAGAGGCTGATACAATATTTTTCAGACAATAAGCCGGACTTGGTTCATGCTTGGCAAGATGAGACAATACTAACAAGTGCTGTTGCATGTAGCCTAACAGGAGTTCCATTTTTGATTGGTTCGGCACGATCTTTGAGGCCCGATATGAAAACTGAACTTCACATAAGAAAAAAACCATATTTACGAGAATGTCTAAAAATAATAATGGAATATGATTGGACAAAATTAACTATAAATAGTGAAGCAGGGAAACAAAGTTATGCCCAATGGCTAAAAATAGATGAAAATGAAATCAAAGTCATTCATAATGGCACAGATTTTAAACAAATGGAAAAAAATATTGACATTTCATCCGTCGAAAGGGAGATTGAAGAGATGGAGATAACAACCCGAGATGTGATAATTGGAGGAGTATTTAGACTTGAAGCAGGCAAAAGGCCAAAGTTATGGATTGATATATTAGAAAAATTAATTTTGAAAAATGAAAATATAAAGGGATTACTAGTAGGAGGAGGTAAAATGGAAAATACGGTAAGAAAGTGGGTTGAAGACCGAGGTTTGCAAAACCGAATTAAAATTCTTGGAGAAAGAGTTGACGTTGAGTCATGGCTTGCACAAATGGATATTTTCTTACTTACTTCAATTTCTGAAGGTTTACCAAATGTCATAATAGAAGCTCAAGGTTTTGGAATACCTGTAATCTCCACAGATGTAGGAGGAGTATCAGAAATAGTGATTCATAATAAAACAGGAAAATTAACTAAATCTGAGGATCCAATAAAAATTTCAGAATTAATACTCGAAATTATTGAAAATGATAAATATAAGGAGATGAAAATAATCTCAAAGGAAAATGCAAGGAGAAAATTTTCCCTTGAAAGTATGTTAGATAGAACTGAAAGAATGTATAATGAAGTTATTTCTACAATCAATTGAAGTGCCTAATGTAAGTGGTGATTATTAGTGAAGGACGTTATGGCAAAAGTATTAGTAACTGGTGGAGCAGGTTTTATTGGCTCCCATATTTGTGATAAACTTATTGAATTAGGTCATGAAGTAGTTTGTTATGACAACTTAATGACTGGTTTTAAAAAAAATATCCTTCATCTAAAAGGGCACAAGAAATTTACATTCATTGAAGGGGATATTAGGGGTGAAGATATGTTGAAGTCGGCCATGGAAGGATGTACACATATTAGCCATCAAGCAGCATTGGGTTCAGTACCAAGATCCATAAAAAATCCTATAAGAACTAATCAAATAAATATTCAAGGAAGTTTGAATGTATTATTCGAAGCGAAAAATCAATCGATAAAGAGAGTTGTTTTTGCATCAAGCTCATCAGTCTATGGAGATAATATGGACATGCCCAAAGTTGAGAACCGGACAGGGAATGTATTATCCCCTTATGCAGTTACAAAATTGACCGTAGAAGAATATGCAAGAGTATTTACTCATGTCTATGAAATGGAAACAATTGGTTTACGTTATTTTAATGTCTTTGGACCGAGGCAAACTCCGGAGGGAGCATATGCAGCAGTAATTCCAGTATTCATAGATGGGATAATCAACAATAATCCACCTACAATTAATGGCGATGGAGAACAAACTAGAGATTTTTCATATATCGATAATGTAGTGGAAGCTAATATTCTTTCTTTGTTTGGGGAGTCACAAAATTCTTATGGAGAAGTATACAATGTAGCATGCGGAGAAACATTATCAGTAAATACACTCTTTAGCATAATTAAAGATACAATTTCAGAATATCTTGGAGATGAATTAGCCATTGTGGCAAAATATGGCCCAGACAGAGCAGGAGATATCAAAGATTCTCTAGCAGACCTAAGTAAAATAAAAAATGATTTAGGATATATTCCAAAAGTTTTTGCTAAAGAGGGAATGATAAAAACATGCAAATGGCATATTTCTAATCGGAGTTGATTTTACGAAAGTTGAGATAAGAGAAGATGGAGAATACATATTCTTTAATTTAGAACCCGATGAAGACGATTTAGCCCACCTTAGTTCATCCAAAATTTCATTAGCAAAAAAGGAAGCTAAAATAAAATTAGGAGACATCAAATTATCAGAGATACATCCTGATTTAATTGGACTTTCCACAATATTAATGTGTCATCAATTCATAGGAAAAAATTTATTTCTTCCATTAGATGTAAGTTCAGGATTTTTAGAAGGTGCAAATAGCGTATTATCAAAATATAAAATTGTTTCAGAATCGAATCCTGAGATTAAAGAAAATACTTCATCTCCACGCTCTAGACCTGGATTAGCATTTAGCGGAGGTGCAGATTCATGTGCGGCATTAGCAGTTATGCCCGGCAATACAGTTCCAATATTCATGCATAGGCCCATGTCAGAGAATTCTATTTATGATTCGGAAGCTCCTTTGAAAAGTTGCGAAGAATTAAAAGAAGTTGGATATGACGTAAAAGTCATAGAATGCGACTTAGAATATCTTAGAGATCCAATTGGATTTCCAAGCGATTTAGCCAATGCCATTCCTGCAATTTTATTATCTCAAAGTATGGGACTAGATTCAATAGCATTTGGTACAGTATTAGAATCAGCATATGGCATAGGTCATGAAAAATATATTGACTACGAAAAGGGTTCACATTGGAAGTTTTATGGTAATTTGTTTAATTTAGCAGGGATTGAAATGTGCCTTCCAGTTGCTGGAATAAGTGAAGTCGGTACTGCCATGATATGTAATCTATCTCCTTTTGGAGAATTTTCTCAGTCATGCATCAGAGGGAAGTGGCATAAACCTTGTTTGAGATGTTGGAAATGCTTTAGAAAAGAATTGCTGGCAATCTCATTGGAAAATGAAAAAGTAGTTAACTTGAAAAATATGATGAAATCTTCAGAGGTCCAAATAAGACTTTCTTCTTATCCAATAAGTCATGAAAACGTCATAATATATTCGATTCAAAATATCAATATTAAAAATTATGCAAACCTTAGAATTCTCAGAAATAGAATAGATACAAGTATTGATTTGACAATATTGGGAAAATGGTATTCTAAATCACTTATTTTTATTCCTAAAAAATGGAAAAATAGTATTAGGAGTAAAATACTATATTATTTAGAACAAATGACTAGTGACGAAGAAGAAGTTCTATTAAATTGGAATATGGTTCCATTCTTAGAATTAGATACTACTAAACAAGCACATAGTAAGTTGACTTCCTCATGGCAAGATCTATGAAATTAATTTATTTGTTCTAAAATCCAATCGGCTACCTGATTGGAGCCATTAGCCCTATGTAAAATTGAAAAGTTAGATTTCATCATTTCTCTAACTTCTAACTCTGAAATACGATCAATTGCAATTTGAATTTTATTTTCTGTCCTACTCTTCAAAACTACCATGCAACCGGCATTTTCTGCGACCATTGCCCTTGCCAATTGATCATCTCTCCCAGTATTCATATTAGGGTAGCAAATTGTAGGGATGCTTGCCTCTATTGCTTCATGATAGGAATTATAACCGCCTGCAAGAATTGCGAAATCAAAATCTGAGAAATATCTGGAATTTGGATAGTCGCGTAAAATACGAACCCGTTTATACTCTGATGAAAGTCTGTCTCCGAGCATTGATTCACCAATAACAATATATATTTCTGGATGTTTTTCTAAAGCCTTGATTGTCCATGAAAGTTCCGAGTCTATATCATTGATATTTCCTGCACCTAGTTGAATGTAGCACAATGTAGAATCCATAGGTATTCCCAATCTATTACGTAAATCTCCTTTAGATGCCATATTATCAGAATCTGTTAACATTATAGGATTACATTGTATAACTGCTGTACCATGATCTAATTCCGACCCAAAATCAGACTCCACAGAATCCCCAGGCCTTATAATCGCATGGAAATGATTGATGCTATCAACTGGTATTGATTTGGAGTTAACTTTAATGGCGCCTCTTCTAATCCATACTTTCAACATATTTGTTTGATGAGATTGTATTGCATTTAACATCCCTCTGTATGGATATGATCCATCAAATACAAATGCCTTTGGACGGTGTAGTGAAAGTACCATATTGAGCATCTCTTCACATAATGAATTCCAAATTTTTGGAGGCATTTCATTGTACCGATAACGCCCAGAAATATGATATGCAGGAAATCCTTCTTCTGCTAAAATATGTAATGTAGGCATCGTAGTAAAGAAAATAATTTCAATATCTTTATCTTTTTCTCTAATTTTTTTAGCCAATGACAATAATCTGGTGAAGTGGCCAAATCCCACTCCATTAGTAGGGAAAAACACAATGCAATTTCTGCTTCCAGTACCGTTCCCGATAGGGAATTGATTTGGAATCGAATTATCTGTTTTACCTCTTCTTTGATTAACTATTGATAAACCTAATTTAATAAATGAAAATGGTAAGAAGATCAGTTTTTTTGGACTTCTTATTGAATCGGTGACATGATTCATGAGTCGGTAAGCACCTGATTGTTTTATTCTTGAGATTTCTCTTCTATATCTGTCAACTTCTAATAATTCACTAGAAAGCATATAATAAGACTCATCAGAATCTTTTCTAACCTCTATTTTCTTTGGTTTCCAAGGTAAAAGTTCTGCTATTACTTCAGGAATTTTATGAGATATCCCTATTGATTGAATGATTTTAACTCTTTCATTTTCATTAAATTTTTTTAATGACCTAATAATTTCATCTAATTGGCCATCATAATTATCTCCCATTCCTTGGCACATAATTGAATATGCATTTTCCACATAACCAGATCTTAATTCGGCATTAAAGTGATTAATGTTGTGGTCCATTAGCGATAAACCGTATTTTGAGGCCATACGATATTTTTTAGCAGCAAGTTCATATTTTGAAAGACGTAGTGCACTTCTGGCCGATATATCCAGAAATGAAATATTCTTTCTAAATATTAAACTAGATCGTAATGACCTTCTCAATGAGGATCTATAATTACCTTCATTATATGGATTTCTCGACCAACGCAGTAACTTAGAAAAGAGCCAAGAATTCAATCCCATGCCCCTCGGTTATTGATTTTACTTTCAACTCTTGTCATTAAAAATTAATAATAGATTGGAAAAGAGCAGAAGAGACCACTCCAATAAAATACAAAGGCAAGGACGGGAGATTGAAAATTGCATGAACATCACTTGGATCACTGGTAGAGATTTAAATGTAGATTTAGCAAGTACGACTGAAGTTGGATTAATTGGAGCCATTAATAAAAAAAATCATATAATCAGAGTGATGAGTCCAACGGCAAATATTGATAATGGCAGTTTTCAACATACACGATTCAAAAAAATTAAGTTTAGAGGAATGGAAACATTATCTGCTGGCTTTTTTATAAATAAGAAATTAAAGAGTAGCAATATGATTCAAGAATTTTCGGATTGCGTATTAGTTGATTGGTGCTATGTTCCTTCGCTCAAAAGGGAATTGCTCAAGATGGAGAAGCCGTGGTTCATAATTGATAGAGGACCTCCCGTATATCGTTCACTACTGACAAAAATTCAGAAAAGAATATGGAAAAGGTCTTGGAAAATAGCATCTGAAAGTGCAAGTGGAGGATTTGTAGTATCGGAGGAACATAAAAAATTTGTAAATAAAATAGGTTTAAAAATAGAAATTCACATATTAAAAGCAGGTACAAATATAAATCATTTCAATGAAAATATTAGAGATATTGATGATTTAGTAATATTGTCATATTGTGGAAGAATTGATAAAAATAGAGGATTATCATCAATCATTGAACTATCTAAAGAATTTGACCGAGAGTCGATTAAACATATAGTTAATTTAATGGGAGAGGGAGATTATATTAATCATGTGAAAAGTATTGCCAAGAAGTCTGAATCCATAATATATCACGGTAAACTTCCTAGAACAGAGGTCTATGAAATATTACAAAATTCTCACTTTGGCATTATGCCTATGCCTGATAAAAAAGTTTGGAAAGCTGCGAGTCCAATAAAATTAGCTGAATATATGGCATCAGGACTATTGATAGTAGGTCAAGATCATCCCGGAAATAGGGCCGAAGAGAATGTGGAATGGTCGTTTTTGGTGAAAGGTGAAGAATGGTTCATAGAGACTCCTAAGATAATAAAATCTATAATAAAAAATAATAGTTTTCAAAGATTATCAGAGTTATCCAAAGTTTCATCCAAAACATATGATTGGAGCGTAATTTCTGATAAAATGATTGAATATATCAAAATTAGGATTTAAAAAAATAAAGTCATTTAGTCATTGCTTGTATTAAGTAAAATTTTTCGCCATCGTGATATAACTGAGGATTTGAATGTGGCATCCATCCTGATTCCATCTTTATGCTGACCCATGTAGATAGTTTATTTGTTGCGGAAGCTAAAACTGGAGATGCACTTCTGACTATAATATAGCCTTCGGAATTTTCTTCTAAATCATTATCTACTTCAACCATAAATAACTCAACGCGTATCAATATTTTATCTTTGAGTATTAATGCTAGTTTTTCCTTAATTCTACAGATTTTGTTCTTAGTTGCTTATTAGTTTCCCATATGTTTAATTTTTTCCCAAAAATCCATAATATTTGTGCCTCAATGAGTACAGATATTCCAAATATAAAATTACGAAAAATACTAGTTAGGCATAATAATAGGAATACTAAAAAGGAAATTTTATATCTGTCTAAACTTATAATCCCATAGGCATCATAAGATAAATATGTAGAGTAAATTAAGGCAATAAATGAAAATAAAAATAACCATGGCATCATAATATGGAAGTAAAATGTATGTAAATATATACTTTTTATATTACTTTTTAATGATAAATCCCAATTTCTCATCAACGTTCGTACCAATCCTTGTGACCTCCTTAATTGCCTTTTTCTTCTATTTTTTTTTCCAGTTGGTGGTTCTGTAAACGTAATATTTTTATCCATTATTGACCGGTATCCATGTCTTATAGAAAGAAGTGATAATTGAGTATCATCAGAATTTATATTCGCATCAATTTTTTTACCATTTAATGCACTAAGGCGGAAAGCGCATAATGAGCCTTCAAAAATTGGAGTTGAATGAATTAGGGATTCTCCGATCCTAAGAATATTGAAATTATTACGATAATTTATGTCTAGATCATTTTCCTGTGGAGTAAATTGACCACATACGCCACCTATATCATCAATGCTAAACCATCTAATAATATCTCTAAGTGATTTTTTTGAGAGTATTGCTTCTGCATCTAACATTACAAAGAAATCTGTTTTTATCAAATCGAGAGCATGATTAACTGCAAATGATTTTCCTGGCTTATCAACAATATGTATATCATAATTTATTGTATTATTTTGAGATAAGAGAAATTCTTTGGCGACCTTTACAGTTTCATCTTTGGATTGAGAATCCAAAATCAATAGTTTAATCTTATCTAAAGGATAATCCATCAATATTATTTCTTCAAGCTTGTGTGAAATAACTATTTCTTCATCCTTTACAGGTAAAAGAACAGTTATATCGGGCATAAAATTTGCTTGTTTAAAAGTTGTACCTTTATCAAAATAATATAAACACCTCACATAATGTAAAAAGGGAATTAATAGTGCAATAAATGCAATAGATACCCCATACTCCCAAATGCTCTGCATGGACATCATCAAGAGTTACCATGATGTGCAAGGATATGGTCGGTTCGGCTGTAAGCGTATGAAGAAGGTCATTCATTTGGGCCCGGCGGATAGCCGAGGAGGGATGTCAATGGTAATCCATAATTTAGCATTGAACACTCCTGTGAATTATCAATCGGAGATAATTACTACACATTGTGAGGGGGCAATATTAAAAAAAATAAATATTTGGATTAATGCTCGTAATATATTGAAAAATAAGATTAATGCGAATGAAGTAGATATTGTACACATTCATGCCACTCATTCAATTAGTTGGTGGAGAAAGATTAATTTGATGAATATTTGTAAGAAAAATTCAATTCCAGTAATAATTCATATCCATTCGGGGCGTTTTCAAGATTTTTGTAAAGGGTTTTTTGGAATTTCTGGATTCTTAGTCAGAAGATCATTAGCCACGGAATGTAGAGTGATAGTTTTAGAAGACAGGTGGAAAGAAATTTTAAAAAAATGGATGCCAAATGATGTAATAGTCATTCCTAATTCATCAGAAAGAACAGTATCAAGAAAAAATATATTGAGTAAAAAAATTAAAATTTTAATGTTATCCAGAAAAAGTAAAGGTAAGGGTCACGATTTTGCAATAAAGATATTGAGATCTTTGGAATCTAAAGGGATTAATGTAAAATTAACAATGACAGGCGTTGATGATAATTATATTAAAAAAATAAAATCTTCTTCCATTGATGCAAAGGGATGGGTTACGAAAGAAGAAAAAATGGAATTGATTAAAGAATCAGATTTTTTAATCATGCCTAGTGAATTTGAAGGATCATCGATGTCAGTAATAGAGTCAATGATAAATTGTTTACCTTGTTTGGTATCTCCTGCTTCTTCAGAAACTGTAGGAATAAATGAATTAGTCATTCCACTTGATAGAGTTGAAGAATGGAGTGACAAAATAATATCATTGACCAATCAAGATGAATATGATAAGATAATCAAATTAATTAATTTACAATCAGAAAAATATTCTAAATACAATAACAAACAAAATATTAAAAAATTATATGATGAAATATCCTTACCTAAACAACAGTAACCGATTTTGCCAAGTTGCGTGGCCTATCTACATTAATTCCTCTATTAATTCCTGCATAATATGCTAAAAGTTGTAAAGGAATAATATTGACAAATGGGGAAAGTTCGGAATGGGTCTTCATAGTTTGAATAACAACATCAGAGAATTGGGTAATAGGGCCTTCATGATCTGTAATTAGGATTACTTTGGCGCCACGTGCTTTACACTCCCTTATGCTGGATTCCATCAAATTTAATTTTGAATCGGAGGGAGCTATAGCAATAACTGGAGTTCCTTCTTCTATTAATGCAATTGGTCCATGTTTTAGTTCCCCTCCTGGGTATGCTAAGCAAGGTATGTACGAGACTTCCATCATCTTCAGAGCGCCTTCTTCAACTAATTTAGACGAAAGATGACCTCTTCCTATAAATATTACATTACTTGCATTTTTAATCAGCTCCGATGCTTTTTCTATTGAGCCATCTGAGTTCATTAATTGGGACGATAGGAGATTAGGCAACATACGAAGTGATTGAACGATTTCTTTTCTTTTATGACTTGACATATCTGAAAGCGTCAATGCCAATAAGAGGCCGTTTGCTAACATATTAGTAAATACTTTTGTAGAGGCTACAGCATACTCTGGGCCCGCATATAGATATGCGCCATTGCCAGTGAATCTGGATATAGTAGAGCCTAAGACATTGCACATTGAGGAAACATGGCTACCATATTTCTTAGCTTCAAGGAGGGCATCTAGAGTATCCTTGGTCTCTCCGGATTGAGTTATACCAATTGTAAGCGTATTTTTTGAGCAAGATTCCAATGCAGGAAACTCACTAGCCCTAAATGCTTCAACCTCAACATTTGAAAATTTTCTTATGTATTCGACGATTATCATAGATGCATAATATGCAGTCCCACATGAGACAAAATTTATTTTATCTAAATTTTTCATTTGCTCGGGCGATAATGCAAACCCACTTAATTTTGCTTTTGATCCATCTGCACTAATTCTTCCACTGAGTACATTTGACAAGGCAGTAGGTTGATCATGAATTTCCTTTAACATCATATGTGGAAAGGCCCCTGGATTCTGATCATCATAAACTCCTTCTAAGACAATAAATTCAGGGACGCCAGTATCTTTGTTTGTCACAATACCATTTGATGTTAATAAAAAATTATCTCCATCATTCATGTATGCTACTTCAGAACAAGCACCATAAAATGGTTGTACATCGGATGCAATTGAAATATTATTTGCACCTCTACCAATTACGAGAGGTGCGCCATTTCTAGATATTAAAATTCCTTCAAGATCTGTAACAATTGCAGCAATAGCCCAAGAGCCTTCTAATTGATTAATGACTTTACAAAAAGCATCCAAATGGTCCTTATTGTCCAATTGGGATTTCAATTCAATATCTAATAAATGAACAATGACTTCTGTATCTGTTTCAGAATTAAGATTATACCCCAATTTAGATACTTTTTCTGAAAGTTGCAGTGAGTTCTCTATTATACCATTGTGTACAATAGTTATATTTCCATCATTACTTGTATGAGGATGTGCGTTTGAGACAGTCACTTTTCCATGTGTAGCCCATCTGGTGTGGCCTATGGATATATGAGCGCCACTAAACCTTCCATTTGCCTTAGAAACTAAATCAGACACATATCCCACGGTTTTTTCAGTTTCTACGGGGCCTGAATGTTGAGGGAATAGAGCAGCCAAGCCTGCGGAATCATATCCTCTGTATTCCAGTTTTCTTAGACCTTCCAAAACTTGCCCAGATGCTTCTTGGCCGATACAGCCATAGATGCCGCACATTGATATTGCTGGCATCCAAGTATTATATTAATACTGCACCATAATGGACGTTTATGATTCACTATTAGTGGGCCATATAACTAATTCAGATAACTATTATTACTAGAAAGGATTTATTCATAATATCAATGTGCGTGACGATAATGTCATTGCTAGATTTGATATTTCCGGGCATAAAATTGAGTTCAAGAAAATTTAATTTACCAATGTGGCCAAATCAGGATTTACCATGGGAGATAATATCGCCAAACTCAGATAAATCCATAATAAACCAAATATTAGAATTAAAAGATAGTCCCGAGAATAAATTTGAAAAAAAGGAAAGAGTTTCTTTTGATACAACAAATGGACCCATACATATTGATTCGACTGCAAAAATTGGTGATTATGTTAGAATTGAAGGGCCTTGCTATGTAGGAAAAAATGCAGAAATAAGGCATGCCGCATTCCTAAGAAAGGGTAGTTGGATTTGTGAAAATGCGATAGTTGGCCATTGTTCAGAAATTAAAAATTCTATACTATTACCCGGCTCTAAAGCACCACATTTTAATTATGTAGGAGATTCAATATTAGGTTTTGGAGTAAATATAGGGGCCGGAGTTAAGTTATCTAATGTCAGAAATGATAAACGTAACATATTGGTTAGATTGAAAAATGGCGAAAAGATTGATTCAAAATTAAAAAAATTTGGTGCTTTGATTGGAGACGGATCTGAGATAGGATGTAATGTAGTATCTAATCCTGGAACGATATTAGAGCCTTCAGTTATGACTCCTCCGAATAGGACACTTTCTGGTTGGAATAGTATTAATAAGTAACTTAAGTCATAATTATCCTAAATAAAATTATACTGCCATCCCTAAAGGATTTCAGTTTACTGGTACCGCCCTTTCTTGCAGACCATTCTACTGGAACTTCTTTATGAGAAAGACTAGCTTTTCTAGATTTTCCAGCAATTTCTGCCTCTAAATCAAAACCTTTTGATTGTAGATTCAATTTATCGATTGATTCAGATTTAAATCCCCATAATCCAGTACATAAATCA